>FSSH01000143.1_pt1 | contig 116415 bp, 121 predicted proteins | sample 1166101 | NCBI WGS metagenome assembly FSSH01 (sample SAMEA32972668, study PRJEB13176) | freshwater metagenome | biome: Drinking water system; feature: Biomass in drinking water that filtered by 0.45 um membrane; material: drinking water | place: USA | collected 2012-12-20 | depth 0 m | reverse complement strand
ATGAAGATGAGGATGAAGAGTAGTCTTCTGTGAATTTCATCTCTTCAAAGTAGTGTAAATAAAATTCTGGAGATGTTGCTATCTCCAGAATTTTTTTGTGTTAACTGAAGAAATAAAAAAGAAAAGCATAGCGAAAAGAAAAAATCATTAATGGTTGTGTTTTTGAAAGCACACTAGCGTTTCTTTTACGATAATGCTTCAACATATGAAGGGCTTGTATTTTGGCAGAAGAGTCACGCACTAAAATAACTCACGCTGGCAAACTAGGATATAGCTTTCGTCGTCATTTGCACGAAAGATTTATAGAGACTTTCTTATTCTTGTCGGCGCTACTTTCGATAGCGATCATGCTAGCAATCATTGTGATGTTGGTAAAAGAATCATTGGTTTTTTTTCAACATGTATCGATCTGGCAATTTGTAACCGACACGCAATGGACACCGCTATTCGATGATGCTCACTATGGAATAATGCCACTGGTTTCTGGCACCATAGTTAGTTCATTAATTGCCTTGCTGGTTGCGCTTCCACTCGGAACGATTATCGCGATATACCTTTCTGAATTTGCGCCATTTACAGTGCGTGAAATGGCGAAACCCTTCTTGGAATTGCTGGGGGGCGTGCCGACAGTGGTGTATGGTTATTTTGCATTATTATTTGTTACGCCATTGTTGCAAATTATTTTCCCTGAATTACCTGGCTTTAATTTGCTGTCTGCCGGATTAGTAATGGGAATAATGATTATCCCGTATGTGAGTTCAATGACTGAGGATGCCATGCGTGCAGTTCCAATGAATCTCCGCGAAGGCTCTTACGCGATGGGCGCTACGCGCTTTCAAACGGCTATCCGAGTCGTGATGCCGGCCGCTTTTTCTGGGATAGCTGCTGCATATATTTTGGGCATATCACGTGCGGTGGGGGAAACAATGGTGGTTGCAATTGCTGCCGGGATGCAGCCAAATTTAACCTGGAATCCCATGGAACCAGCTGCGACCATTACAGCATATATAGTCCAGGTCAGCTTGGGTGACTTGCCTCACGGTAGTATTGGCTATCAAACTATTTTTGCCGCCGGTTTGACTTTATTGCTGATAACGTTGTTGTTTAATATTATCGGTCATGCATTGCGTAAGCGATATAGAGAAATTTACTAACAATTAACACGGTCAAAAAGTGAAAATATTTTGGGTGGTTTTTTGTAATGAAGAGCGTTAATAATCTAGAAGAAATCAGAAAAATCATTGGATTGCATAAGAAATGGGATCTGATTTTTATGATTACCGGAATTATTGCGCTTATGATTGCGGTATTAACCTTTATGGCTCTATTTGCCCATATGTTGATAGACGGGATGCCACGTCTGTCTTGGGAATTCTTTACATCTTTTCCTTCACGCCGGCCAGAATCAGCGGGAATTTTATCGGCTTGGGTTGGTACAACCCTGGTGATGTTGGTAACAGCATTTGCCGCAGTGCCATTAGGTATTGGATCGGGTGTGTATTTGGAAGAATATGCACCGAAAAATTTATTAACCGAAATCATTGAGATTAATGTAACTAACTTGGCGGGTGTACCTTCTATCATCTATGGTTTGCTCGCATTAGGATTATTCGTTTACCAATTGGGTTTCGGGCAAAGCATTTTAGCTGCGGGACTTGCTTTGGCGTTGCTTATTTTGCCGGTTGTAATTGTCGCAACTCGCGAAGCAATACGATCAATTCCAGTATCAATAAGGGAAGGAGCTTATGCACTTGGCGCGACTAAGTGGCAAACGGTTTCTGATCATTTGCTACCGTATTCGTCTGCAGGAATTCTAACAGGCATTATTATCGGCTTGGCTCGGGCGATTGGTGAGACTGCACCGATTATTACGATCGGTGCGTTAACATTTATTGCTTTTTTACCGCCTTCACCGGTGAAAAGTGACTTTCCTTATGTATCCATTGAATGGTTGACAGCACCTTTTACGGTGATGCCGATACAGATGTTTAATTGGGTATCACGGCCGGAAGAGGCATTCCAATTAAATGCAGCTGCTGCTGGGCTGGTATTGGTAGTGATGACGCTAGCAATGAATGGCTTGGCGATTTATTTGCGCTATCGCATGCGAAAAAATATTAAGTGGTAAAAGCAATGCAAATCAACTCTGAAAAACCAATAGAAACGATTCAATATAAATCAGAAGTTAAAAACCTCAGTTTTTACTATGGTGGATTTAATGCGCTGAAGAATATCGATATGGTCTTGCACGATAAGAGGATCACCGCCTTAATAGGACCCTCCGGATGCGGGAAATCGACATTTCTGCGCTGTTTTAATCGCATGCATGATCTATATCCCGGGAATCGCTATGAAGGTGAAATTATTCTTCACCCGGATGATGTCAATATTTTGGCTTCAAACGTTGATCCAATTGAAGTGCGGATGAGAATAAGCATGGTTTTTCAGAAACCGAATCCTTTTCCCAAATCCATATATGAAAACGTTGCATATGGGCTTCGCGTGCGCGGGATTAAGCAGCGCGCTATTTTGGATGAAAAGGTCGAAGCTGCATTACGCAATTCCGCGCTATGGGATGAAGTAAAAGATCGATTACACCATTTGGCCTTTAATCTTTCCGGAGGACAACAGCAAAGACTTTGCATCGCCAGAGCTTTGGCAACAGATCCTGAAATATTACTGTTTGATGAACCGACTTCCGCGCTCGATCCCATTGCAACAGCCAGTATCGAAGAATTAATAACTGATTTAAAAAATAAGGTAACAATTCTTATCGTTACCCATAATATGCAACAAGCTGCAAGAGTTTCCGATTACACCGCCTATATGTACTTAGGGGAATTAATCGAATTTAATGTGACAGATACCATCTTTATCAAGCCGAAGAATAAACAGACTGAAGATTATATTACCGGACGATTCGGTTAAATATTGTCGATAAGTTTGAAAATCCTTATACATTAAGAAAGCGTGTAAATGTGAGAAGTTGAAGTAATCTCGGTTAGATAGATAGTATCTTGAGTATTATAAGGATCTGAAAGCAATTCTTTACTGTCCGTATCAGCGAACGACGATTATGGAATCATAATTGACTTAGTAAAGAATCAAATGTAGCATTCCCCCCTTTTAGGAAGCAGAGGTAAGTGGTAAAAATGCGCGAAAAGATGGTTGCGGGTAACTGGAAAATGCACGGTAGTTTAGTTGATAACAAGCAGTTGCTAGACGAGGTTGTGGCTGGAGTTAATGGGTTAAAAGAAGCTCGTCTGGCGGTTTGTGTTCCTTATCCCTATCTTTCATCAGTACAAGATGCACTGCGGAGTACCAATATTGCTTGGGGCGCTCAGAATGTAAGTCAATACGAAAAGGGTGCATATACCGGAGAGATTTCAACGTCCATGCTAAAGGATTTTGGATGCCGGTATGTCATTGTCGGGCACTCGGAAAGAAGAACATTATTTGGCGAAAATAACACTATCGTTGCAGAAAAGTATTTAGCAGCACAACGTGCAGGCATAACACCAATTTTATGTGTGGGTGAAACACTTGAGCAGCGAGAAGCTGGGATTACTGAGCAAGTAATTCAAGATCAGCTTACGGCGATTATTCGATTGGCAGGCATAGAATCTCTGAGTCAGGCGATCGTTGCATATGAGCCAATATGGGCTATAGGCACAGGCAAGACGGCATCTCCTCAACAAGCGCAAGATGTTCACTCGTATATTAGAACCGGCATTGCCAAAGAGAATGCGAACATTGCACGGGAATTAGCCATACTTTATGGCGGCAGTGTGAAAGCTAATAATGCACTTGAATTATTCGCGATGCCGGATATCGACGGTGGTTTGATAGGTGGAGCTTCACTTATTTCAAGTGAATTTATAGCGATTTGCCGCGCTTTGCATCACTAATTTTTAGGGAGTAGTACACATTGGAAATTATAGTTTGGGCAGCGCATGTTTTGCTGGCGATTGTATTAGTGGTTTTGGTATTATTGCAACATGGCAAAGGTGCAGATATGGGGGCGGCATTCGGTAGCGGTTCTGCGGGTAGTTTGTTTGGTGCAAGCGGGTCTGCTTCATTTCTGAGCCGCGCTACAGGTTTTGTTGCTGCAATGTTTTTTGCTACAAGCATGAGTTTAACCTATCTATCAGTAAATCAAACTGAGAGCTCAACAAGTGTGATGAGTATAATGGATCAGGCCGAAGAGTCTGGAAGTGCATCTGGGGTAGGAACAGAAAAAAAATCAATTCAAGATCATGATCAAAATGTGCTTGAAGTAGAAAGTGGCTCTAAAGTAAATCAGATACCAGAATAGTTTTTAAGGGATTTTTTGTAAGGCAGCCTGCTGATCATAAAATGAAAATTGTTTTGCTGCCGACGTGGTGGAATTGGTAGACACGCCGTCTTGAGGGGGCGGTGGCGTAAGCTGTGCGAGTTCGAGTCTCGCCGTCGGCACCACACACTAAGAAGATATTCTTGAAAACTTTATTCTTATTCATGATTTAAATTCTATAAATTGGAATGATTGAATTATTTAAAAATGCTTGAAAATTATTTCCCGATCTTATTGTTTTTGATTGTTGGATTCCTGGTTGGTGTCGTTCCGATGTTATGCGGATGGTTATTGGCGCCAAATCGTCCGGATAGTGAGAAACTTTCTCCCTATGAGTGCGGCTTTGAAGCTTTTGAAGATGCACGTATGAAATTTGACGTACGCTACTACTTGGTTGCAATTTTATTCATTTTATTTGATCTGGAAATTGCTTTCTTGTTTCCTTGGGCGATTGTGCTTGACGAAATTGGTTTATTTGGATTTATTGCAATGATGACATTCCTGGGTATCCTGGTCGTTGGTTTCATCTACGAATGGATGAAGGGTGCATTAGAGTGGGATTGATGTTATGAGTATTGAAGGAACACTTGAAAAAGGATTTGTCACAGCCAGTTTGGATTCGATCATAAACTGGGGTCGGACGGGCTCGATGTGGCCAATGACATTTGGTTTGGCTTGTTGTGCGGTTGAAATGATGGAGACCGGTGCATCACGCTACGATCTTGATCGTTTTGGTATCGTATTTAGACCTAGCCCACGCCAATCGGATGTAATGATTGTCGCCGGCACGCTCTGCAACAAGATGGCGCCGGCTTTACGCAAGGTTTACGATCAAATGGCAGAGCCACGCTGGGTGATATCCATGGGATCCTGTGCAAACGGTGGCGGGTATTATCATTACTCTTATTCAGTAGTTCGTGGATGTGATCGTATCGTGCCAGTTGATATTTATGTACCTGGTTGTCCACCGACAGCTGAAGCTTTGCTGTATGGCATTATTCAGCTACAAAATAAAATAAACCGTACCAATACTATTGCACGCTAACACTATGTCTACTACTCAATTGGAGAATCTTGCGGCAGCATTGAAGGATGTGTTGGGTGATAAATTGGTCGGTTTGCAGACACATTTCGGTGAGATAACGATCATAGTGCGAGCGGAAGATATCATCACTGCGTGTACAAATTTACGAGACAATTCTCAATTAAGATTTGATACATTGATAGATCTATGTGGTATTGATTACTCAACTTATGGCGACCAGTTGTCTGCAAGGCATGGTCTGCGTAATAAGCGATTTGCTGTGATCTATCACTTACTCTCAGTAGCAAAGAACTATCGGTTACGCATTCGGGTTTTAGCTGAGAATAATGAATTTCCGATTGTGGATTCAGTGACTGAAATTTGGCCAACTGCTAATTGGTTTGAACGCGAGGCGTTTGATCTCTATGGAATAGTTTTTACCGGTCATCCGGATTTGCGTCGTATATTGACCGACTATGGTTTTATAGGCAATCCGTTCCGCAAAGATTTTCCAATCACTGGTCATGTTGAAATGCGTTATGATGCAGAGCAAAAGCGCGTCATTTACCAACCTGTTACTATCGAGCCGCGAGAAATCACACCGCTTGTAATTCGTGAAGAACATTATGGTGACTGTGAATCATAACGACTATTGAGTCTCTTGCATTGTATCTTATAAGAATTTTATGAAGTAGCTTATGGCCGAAATACGTAATTACACCATGAATTTTGGACCGCAGCACCCGGCAGCTCACGGCGTGTTGAGGCTTGTACTGGAATTAGATGGAGAAGTTGTAAAGCGTGCTGATCCCCATATTGGATTATTGCATCGTGCTACTGAGAAATTAGCGGAAAATAAAACATACCTCCAATCCGTACCATATATGGATCGGTTAGATTATGTTTCGATGATGGTCAATGAACATGCATATGTCATGGCGATCGAAAAGCTGCTGCAAATTGAAGTGCCAATCAGGGCGCAGTACATCCGGGTTATGTTCGATGAAATCACCCGCATACTGAATCATCTGTTATGGATCGGCGCACATGCATTGGATGTGGGTGCGATGACAATGTTTCTGTATGCATTCCGTGAGAGAGAAGATCTGATGGATTGTTACGAAGCAGTATCGGGCGCCAGACTGCATGCCGCCTATTACCGGCCCGGTGGTGTCTATCGTGATTTGCCCGATACTATGCCGAAATACCAATCCTCTAAAATTCATAGTGAAAAAGAAACACGCATACGAAATGCGAATAGAGAAGGTACGCTGTTAGATTTTATAGAAGATTTTACCAATCGTTTTCCAACATATGTTGATGAATATGAAACATTGCTGACAGATAATAGAATCTGGAAACAGCGTTTGGTAGATATCGGTGTTGTTTCGCCGGAGCGTGCCAAAGCATTGGGTTTTACCGGTCCTATGTTGCGCGGTTCAGGGGTCGAGTGGGATCTAAGAAAGAAACAACCTTATGAAGTTTACGACCGCCTAGATTTCGATATACCTGTCGGAGTTAATGGCGACTGTTATGATCGCTATTTGGTACGTATGGAAGAGTTCCGCCAATCCAATCGCATCATTAAGCAATGTGCCGATTGGTTACGCAAAAATCCGGGACCGGTGATTACTGATAATCACAAAGTTGCGCCGCCTTCGCGTGTCGATATGAAACAAAACATGGAAGAAATGATTCATCATTTCAAATTATTTACGGAAGGATTTCATGTGCCCCCGGGTGAAGCCTACGTAGCGGTTGAGCACCCTAAAGGTGAATTTGGTATTTATTTAGTATCGAATGGTGCAAATAAACCCTACCGTTTGAAAATACGTGCACCTGGATTTCCGCATCTGGCTGCTTTGGATGAAATGTCGAGAGGTCATATGATATCTGACGTGGTCGCTATCATTGGCACGCAAGACATAGTATTTGGTGAGATAGATAGATAACGATGTTAAGCACTGAATCACTTAAGAGAATTGATCGAGAAATCGCGAAGTATCCGCTTGATCAGAAACAATCTGCCGTCATGTCAGCACTTGCAATTGCACAAGAAGAAAAAGGCTGGCTTGCAAACGAAACCATGAATTTCGTCGCCGAATATTTAGGTATGACGCCCATCGCGGTTTATGAAGTGGCCACGTTTTACAATATGTATAACTTGGAGCCCGTTGGTGAATATAAAATTACGGTGTGTACCAATTTGCCCTGTGCATTATCGGGTAGTAATGATGCAGCTGCTTATTTAAAGCAGAAATTAGGTATAGGTTTTAATCAAACAACGCCGGATGGAAAATTCACCCTGAAAGAAGGCGAATGCTTTGGTGCCTGTGGCGATGCGCCAGTATTACTGGTTAATAACAAACGTATGTGCAGCTTTATGTCCAATGAGATGATCGATAAATTGCTGAAGGAACTGAGCAAATGAATCAGTTTCCGCAAACATTAATGAACGGAGTGAATCCTTCTGATCCTGAAAATTGGCGGCTTAAAAGCTATGAAAAGCGTGAAGGCTATGCGGCACTCAGAAAAATACTGGCAAAAAAGATTTCTCCTGAAGAAGTAATTGAAGAAGTTAAGAAATCAGCCCTTCGTGGACGTGGCGGAGCTGGCTTCCCAACCGGGTTAAAGTGGAGTTTCATGCCGAAAGGGTATGAAGGGGATAAATATATTGTATGTAACTCGGATGAAGGAGAGCCAGGTACCTTTAAGGATCGCGATATAATGCGATTTAACCCTCATCTGCTGATAGAAGGAATGATAATAGCGGCATATGCGATGGGTGTAAAAGCAGGGTATAACTATATTCATGGTGAGATATGGGAAACCTATGAGCGCATGGAAGACGCTGTTGAGGAAGCTCGAGCAGCAGGCTATTTGGGAAATAATATATTAGGCTCCTCGTTCAGTTTTCAATTGCATAATCATCACGGTTACGGTGCTTATATTTGTGGTGAAGAAACCGCGCTACTGGAATCCATAGAAGGTAAAAAAGGCCAACCACGTTTTAAACCGCCATTCCCAGCGAATTTTGGCCTTTATGGTAAGCCAACTACGATTAATAATACGGAAACTTTTTCTTCGGTTCCTTGGATTATCCGGAATGGTGGGGAAAAATATCTTCAGCTTGGAAAGCCCAATAACGGCGGGACAAAAATTTTTTCTGTATCCGGGCATGTGAATAAACCTGGTAACTACGAGATACCGCTTGGAACTCCATTTGCAGCATTACTGGAGCTAGCTGGCGGGATGCGCGGCGGGCGGAAGTTGAAAGCCTGCATTCCAGGCGGATCGTCAATGCCAGTATTGCCTGGTGAGATCATGATGCAGACGGATATGGATTACGATTCAATTGCCAAAGCCGGTTCTATGTTAGGCTCGGGTGCTGTCATCATTATGGATGATACGACATGTATGGTCAGAGCACTGGAACGGTTGTCATATTTTTATTTTGAAGAATCCTGTGGGCAATGCACGCCATGTCGTGAAGGAACAGGATGGCTTTATCGTATTGTCAATCGTATTGAACATGGTAAAGGCCGGTTGGAAGATTTGGAATTGCTGGATAACATCGCCGACAATATACAAGGCCGGACGATTTGCGCTTTGGGCGATGCAGCTGCAATGCCTGTTCGTGCGATGATTCAACATTTTCGAAGCGAGTTTGTTTACCATATAGAAAATAAGAAATGTATGGTTTGATTTTAGCTGTTAAATAATCAGAGCATATCAACTTTATAATTCGTGATTAACACAAGAATTTTAGCCGATGGTCAATATAGAAATCGACGGTAAGCAAGTATCTGTTCCAAAAGGAAGTACCATCATGGATGGTGCGAAACAGATTGGTGTGTATATTCCACATTTTTGCTACCATAAAAAATTATCCATAGCAGCCAACTGTCGCATGTGTTTGGTTCAAGTAGAGAAAGCGCCTAAACCGCTGCCTGCGTGTGCAACACCCGTTATGGATGGCATGAAGGTATATACACATTCTCAGCAAGCAGTTACTGCGCAAAAAGGCGTGATGGAATTTCTGCTGATTAATCATCCTCTTGATTGTCCGATTTGCGATCAAGGTGGTGAGTGTCAGCTGCAAGATCTTGCTGTTGGGTATGGTGCAAGCGGTTCGCGATATACCGAAGCAAAACGAGTCGTTGTTAACAAGAATCTAGGTCCATTGATCTCAACCGATATGACGCGCTGTATTCATTGCACGCGTTGTGTGCGCTTTGGTCAGGAAATTGCTGGAATTATGGAACTTGGAATGGCCGGACGTGGAGAGCATTCTGAGATTCTTGCCTTTGTTGGCAAGACGGTTGACTCCGAGTTATCGGGGAATGTCATTGATCTCTGTCCGGTAGGAGCTTTGGTCAGTAAACCGTTCCGATATTCAGCGCGCACCTGGGAATTATCACGTAGAAAATCGATTAGTCCGCATTGCGGCCTAGGTTCAAATCTTGTTGTTCAAGTCAAACAAAACCGTGTCATGCGGGTGCTTCCTCGGGATAATGAAGCAATTAATGAGTGTTGGTTATCCGATAAAGACCGATTCTCCTATGAAGGTTTAAATTCAGAAGATAGATTGACGCGTCCTATGATCAAACGCGAAGGTCAATGGTTTGAATGTGACTGGCAAGAAGCTTTGGAATTTACCGCGCATTCGTTACAAGCAGTTAAACAAAGATACGGCGCAAAAAGTTTAGCGGCACTCGGTTCCGCGCACAGCACATCGGAAGAGCTATATTTATTGCAGAAGCTGATACGCGCTATGGGCAGTGGCAACATTGATCATCGCTTACGACAGTCTGATTTTCGCGCGAATGAAAATAGACTGGGTGTTCCGTGGTTGGGTACCAGTATCGCGGATATCTCGCAATTGAAATCAGCGTTAATTATTGGTAGTACGTTACGCAAAGATCATCCGCTTATTGCACAGCGATTGCGTCAAGCTGTTAAAAATGGCATGAAGTTGAATATTGTGAATCCAGTGGATGATGATCTGTTGGTTAAGGTTGCGCATAAAGCAATAGTTTCTCCGGCTTCAATAACTAGAGTTTTAGCAGAAATTCTGAAAGCTGCTGCTGAGATTAGAGGAACAGAATTGACTGATGAATCGAAGCAACTTGTCAATTCAATCAACATCCCGAGCACTGCCAATGCTTTCGCAATTGCTTCCAGTTTGATAGAAAACGCGCCGTCAGCGATTTATTTGGGAAATATTTCGCAACATCATCCGGATTATTCAATGATTGGATTGCTTGCAGATTTAATTGCTCAAATAACCGGCGCAAGTTATGGCGTACTAGGTGAATCTGCAAATAGCGTGGGTGCTTATTTAGCTGGCGCCATTCCGGAAATCAGTGCTATATCTGTCGCTGCAAAATTAAATTACACCGAATCAGGATTAACTGCAGCGCAAATGCTGGGATCTGATAATGACTCGGCGAAAGAAAAATGTAAAGCATTTATATTAATGAATGTGGAACCGGAGTTTGATACTTACAATTCTTATCAAGCCCTTAAAACCATCAAATCAAGTGAATTTGTAGTATCGCTTACTGCATATGAAGGTAATGGTAAAGACTATGCGGATGTATTGCTGCCGATAACTCCATTTACCGAGACTTCTGGTACTTATGTCAACACTGAAGGTAAAGTGCAAAGCTTTAACGGTGTTGTTTCTCCGCTAGGAGAAGCGCGTCCGGCTTGGAAAGTTTTGCGAGTATTGGCGAATTTGCTGGAGCTGGAAAAATTTGATTATGAAACGGCAGAACAGGTTCGCGAAGAAATTTTCCCATCAGGTGTAGAGGTCAATCAGTATTTGAATAATAAATCCAGGCGTTACGATACTGCGATTGCGATAAATGAAAGTCATCATATACAGCGTATTGGCGAAATCCCTATTTATCAAGCTGATCCGATTGTTCGCCGGGCTGAATCCTTGCAGGCTACGCATGATGCGGCTCCGCCAAAAGCATGGATGCCAACAGAAATGCTGGAAAAACTGGGTATCGCCGCAGGTGATCAAGTAAGAATTAAACAGGGAGAGGGATTTGTGCAGCTTGAAGCCGCTCAAGATGAGAAATTACCGGTGAATTGTGTACGCATAGCAGGGGCACATCCTAAGACGGTTGCATTGGGTGCTTTATTTGGTGAAATTGTGCTGGAAAAACTGTGATGGCGATGGTTGGAGTTTATTAATGGAGAACATTCAACAACAGTTTGTGGAATTATTCGGGACAGAATGGGGTTCCATGCTGTTTTCGTTAGCGACAAACATGACGTTTATTTTTGCCATTGTGGTGCCCTTGCTACTGGGCGTTGCCTATTTGACATTTGCTGAACGTAAGATCATCGCTTATATGCAAATTCGCGTTGGTCCAAATAGAGTGACCTTTTTTGGTATACCTTGGTTGCGTGGGTGGGGACAGCCGATTGCTGATGCTGTAAAAGCAATCATGAAGGAAATAGTCATTCCAACAGGTGCGAACAAGTTCCTCTTTATTTTGGCTCCAGTGTTAACGATTATGCCAGCGTTGGCGGCTTGGGCAGTAATTCCTTTTTCTCCTGAATTAATACTGGCTGATATTAATGCAGGTCTGCTTTATATTCTTGCAATGACATCGATGGGCATTTACGGCATTATCATTGCTGGCTGGGCATCGAATTCTAAGTATGCTTTCTTAGGTGCCATGCGCTCAGCCGCTCAAGTGGTTTCATATGAACTGGCGATGGGCTTTGCTTTAGTATGTGTTTTGATGATGTCACAAAGCTTGAATTTGGGCGATATCGTGAATGGACAACAGGGTAATAGTTTTTTGAATTGGTATTTGATTCCGCTGTTCCCGATGTTCCTGGTTTATTTGATTTCAGGCGTGGCTGAAACCAACCGGGCTCCTTTTGATGTGGCTGAAGGAGAATCAGAAATTGTGGCAGGATTCCATGTTGATTACTCAGGCATGGCCTTTACGGTATTCTTTCTGGCTGAATATTCCAACATGATATTGGTAGCCACATTGACATCCATTATGTTTTTGGGTGGGTGGTTACCTCCTGTCGATATAGCACCGTTTACACTAATACCAGGCATTATTTGGTTATTATTGAAGATTGCATTTATTCTTTTCTTTTTTCTATGGTTTCGTGCAACTTTTCCGCGCTATCGATATGATCAAATTATGCGATTGGGTTGGAAGATATTTATTCCCATTACACTTGTGTGGATTGTTTTGTTGGGCTCGATTATGCAATTGCCAGAATCGATTCGGAATACATTTCCGTTAAATATTTGGTTTTAAAATAGAGAAAAATACAATGGATCGTATCAAAAAGTTTTTTAGTACCTTTTTATTGTTTGAGTTATTAAAAGGTATGGCGGTTACTGGCCGGTATTTATTCAAACCAAAGATAACTGTACATTTTCCCGAGGAAAAAACACCACAGTCACCACGATTTCGTGGTCTGCATGCCCTGCGCCGCTATCCAAATGGAGAAGAGCGTTGTATTGCTTGCAAATTATGTGAAGCTGTTTGTCCAGCAATGGCAATTACCATTGACTCAGAGCAACGTGCAGATGGCACAAGAAGGACTACACGTTACGATATTGATTTAAGCAAGTGTATTTTTTGTGGTTTTTGTGAAGAATCTTGTCCGGTAGATTCCATTGTAGAAACACGCATATTGGAATATCACGGCGAAAAAAGAGGTGATCTGATCTATACCAAAGAAATGTTGTTAGCTATTGGAGATCGTTACGAAGAACAGATTGCCAAAGATCGAGAAGCTGATGCACGTTATCGCTGAATCTTGCTGGTAGATAAGAATGAATTTTCAAGATATTTTATTTTATATTTTTTCAGCCATTTTGGTTGCGTCAGCACTGGGTGTTATTACGGTGCGAAATCCAGTTAATTCGGCATTATTATTGGTGCTGGCTTTTGTTACTTGCGCAGGCTTATGGCTGCTGCTGGAAGCGGAGTTTTTAGCAATCGCCTTAGTGTTGGTATACGTCGGCGCAGTCATGGTATTGTTTTTATTCGTGGTTATGATGCTCGATATCAATCTGGATCGATTGCGGGAAGGGTTTTGGAAATGGTTTCCGTTTGGTGCGACGATTGCATTGATAATAGTCGCGGAAATATCGATGGTGTTGATGGGTAAATATTTTGGACTCGAAGAAATGCCGGTACCTAGGCCGCACGATGCGGATTATAGTAATACCAGAGAACTGGGGCGCTTGATTTATACGGAATATGTTTATGCTTTTGAATTAGCCGCAGTGTTGTTATTGGTTGCGATGGTTGCGGCCATTGCGCTGACATTACGGCATCGCGATGATAAAAGATCACCGAATCCATCTAAACAAGTCAAAGTAAGAAAAGAAGATCGGTTACGTATAGTGACTATGCCAGCTGAAAAAAAGGAATGACGAATCATTCCAAAGAGTTTGTGATGATTTATAAAATATAAAAAAGAGGTTGTTAGTTTGATATCGCTATCTCATTATTTAGTCCTCGGAGCAATTTTATTTGCCATTGGCTTAGTTGGCATTTTTCTCAATAGAAAGAATGTCATTATTTTACTTATGTCGATTGAATTGATGCTATTGGCTGTCAATATGAATTTTGTTGCATTTTCACACTATCTACAGGATATATCGGGGCAAATCTTTGTATTCTTTATTCTGACCGTTGCAGCAGCAGAGTCAGCAATTGGATTAGCGATTCTTGTGGTGTTGTTTCGTAATATGCGGACGATTAATGTGGATGACCTGGATGAACTTAAAGGTTAAACAGGCCACGCAGAACAATTGAAGTACCTATCATTAATAGAAAATAATTGATCGAGATGCAAAAACTTTACTTACTGGTGCCGCTAGCTCCGTTGATCGGTGCAATTATAGCTGGATTATTCGGACGTTTTATAGGACCGACATGGAGTCATCGAGCAACTATCGGATTGGTCTTTGTTTCCTTAGTCGCATCGATCATTATTTTTTTAGATGTCCTGGAAGGTAACAGTTATAACGGTAGCGTTTATACTTGGTTAATTTCAGGTGAAGCGCGATTTGAAGTTGGTTTTTTAATCGACCAATTAACTGCAACCATGATGGTTGTAGTCAGTTTGGTTTCTCTTATGGTGCATATCTATACCATTGGGTATATGCATGACGATCCAGGTTATCAACGTTTTTTCAGTTATATCTCATTGTTTACCTTTTCGATGATGATGCTGGTGATGTCGAATAATTTCTTACAGTTATTTTTCGGCTGGGAAGCAGTTGGCTTGGTTTCTTATTTATTAATTGGCTTTTGGTATACTCGCCCGACTGCAATTTATGCCAACTTAAAGGCTTTTTTAGTTAACCGCGTTGGTGATTTTGGCTTTCTTTTAGGGATTGCGTTGGTGTTAATGCATTTTGGCACCTTGGATTATGCATCGGTTTTTGCACAAGCACCGGGAATAGTAGACGAAAAGGTTGAATTAATCCCCGGTATGCCATGGCTGGTGATAACGCTGATTTGTATCCTATTGTTTGTTGGTGCAATGGGTAAATCTGCGCAATTTCCACTGCATGTGTGGCTACCTGATTCTATGGAAGGCCCCACTCCAATTTCAGCATTGATCCATGCGGCTACTATGGTGACAGCAGGCATTTTCATGGTGGCGCGCATGTCCCCTCTATTTGAGTTGTCGGATACCGCACTAACCACAATTTTGATTATTGGCGGTATCACCACCTTATTTATGGCATTGGTTGCGGTGGTTCAGAATGATATCAAACGGGTTGTCGCGTATTCCACATTATCCCAGTTAGGCTATATGACGGTTGCATTGGGCGCTTCCGCTTATTCGGCTGCGATTTTCCACTTGATGACTCATGCTTTTTTTAAAGCTGTTTTATTCTTGGGCGCGGGCTCAGTCATCATAGCCATGCATCATGAGCAAAATATGCAGAAAATGGGTGGACTTAAAAGTTATATGCCTATTACTTATTTGACGATGTTTATCGCAGCATTAGCGAGCGCCGGTGTGCCTGGTTTTTCCGGCTTCTTCTCTAAGGATGCAATCATTGAAGCTGTTCATTTTGCCAATATTCCAGGTGCCGGTTTCGCGTATTTCTGTGTATTGGCAACGGTTTTTGTCACTGCATTGTACACATTCCGTTTGATATTCATGACATTTCATGGCAAACCTCGAATGGATAAGCATACCAAAGATCATCTGCATGAGTCACCTTGGGTGGTTACTTTACCGTTGATGGTCCTTGCTGTACCGACAATAGCAGCTGGATGGTTTATTGGTCCGATCGTTTTTGGTGATTATTTTAATAATGTAATTCATGTCTTGCCACAGCACGATGCGATCGTGAAATTAGGGGCAGAATTTACCGGAATTTTTGGCATGATGTTGCATGCTTTATCGACGATACCTTTCTGGCTGTCAGTTGCGGGTATATTCACTGCTTGGTTTTTATATAACGTGAGAACTGATATTCCTGAAAAAATTAAAGCCCGCTGTGGTTTCTTATATAACTTGCTGGATCGTAAATACTACATTGATGAATTGTATTCATGGTTATTTGCTGGTGGTTCACGCGCTTTGGGGACAGCTTTATGGAAGTATGGCGACATTAAGGTGATTGATGGTTTCTTTGTAAACGGTGCAGCTCGAGTAGTTGCACTATCAGCAGCTGTGGTACGGCAGTATCAGACAGGTTATATCTATCATTATGCATTCACTATGATTGTCGGTATATTTGTTATTTTGACGCTATGGCTTTACTAACTTTTTAACAAGTAGTAAATCCTAAATAGCAATGATTAGAATACGTAAATAAGTACTAACAAATAAAACGGAATAAGCATGTCGTTTGAATTCCCACTATTGAGCTTGATTATTTGGCTGCCAATTGTTTTTGGTATTGCCGTTTTTGCAACTGGAAAAGACAGTAACGCGCAACTCGCTCGCTGGTTAGCGTTGGCAGGATCGATATTCGGTTTTCTGGTTGCTATCCCGCTGTATAGCAATTTTGATGTCGCCACAGGTGCAATGCAGTTTGTGGAAAATCATGTTTGGTTTGAACGATTCAATGTGAATTATCACCTGGGAGTGGATGGCATATCGATGCCACTCATTTTGTTAAACTGTTTCATCACCCCATTGGTTGTTGTCGCCGGATGGGAAGTTATTAAAGAACGTGTATCTCAATATATGGGCGCGTTTCTCGTCATGTCCGGTATTGTGAATGGTGTTTTTGCTTCGCTGGATGCTATGCTGTTTTATGTGTTTTGGGAGGCTTCGTTGATTCCAATGTTTTTGATCATTGGTATCTGGGGCGGCCCTAATCGGGTTTATGCCGCGATCAAGTTTTTCCTATATACATTGCTTGGCTCACTGCTTATGTTGATCGCGCTTATTTATTTGTATCAAGCATCGGAAGGTAGCTTCTCGATTGAGGATTATCACAAACTAGCTATTCCACTGACACCGCAGATTTTTATATTTATTGCATTTTTGCTGGCTTTTGCAGTTAAAGTACCAATGTGGCCGGTGCATACTTGGTTGCCGGATGCGCACGTTGAAGCGCCAACTGGAGGCTCTGTCGTTCTGGCGGCAATTCTGTTGAAGCTGGGCGGATACGGATTTCTGCGTTTCTCGTTACCGATAGCGCCCGATGCCAGTCTTTATCTGGCCGATATGATGATAGCGCTGTCTTTAATAGCCGTTGTGTATATCGGTTTGATCGCACTAATGCAAGCCGACATGAAAAAACTGATTGCTTATTCATCCGTGGCGCATATGGGATTTGTGACCTTAGGTTTCTTTTTGTTAAATACCTATGGAATAGAAGGTGCCATGGTGCAAATGATTTCTCATGGATTTATTTCCGGTGCTATGTTTCTTTGTGTCGGGGTATTGTACGACCGGTTGCATTCTCGTCAAATTGCTGATTATGGTGGGGTTGTGAATAAAATGCCCGCATTTGCAGCGTTTTTTATGTTGTTTGCAATGGCAAATGCTGGATTACCTGGAACGAGTGGCTTTGTGGGGGAATTCATGGTCATCATAAGTGCCGTCAAAGTTAATTTTTGGTATGCATTCCTGGCTGCAACAACGCTGATATTTGGCGCGGCTTATACATTATGGATGTATAAACGAGTAATATTCGGTGCCATTGCAAGTCCTGCAGTTGAAGGTTTGCAGGACATCTCCAAACGTGAATTTGCATTATTGGCCATTTTGGCTATCGCCGTATTATGGTTTGGTGTGTATCCCTACCCGTTAACTGAAGTCATGCATACGACAGTTGATCAATTGTTATCGCATGTCAACAACAGCAAACTGTAAATAAATCAATCCGAGACAGTAATAATTCCTGATATAAGTATTTCCTCATATAAGGATTAAGAATTAATGAATTTTATACCACCTGATTTTGCGCCAGCTTCTTCTGAGATATTTATGCTCATCATGGTGTGCGTCGTTATGCTGGCTGATCTTACAGCGGGTGACAGTCGACGTTATGTCGCTTATCTGTTGACGCAGGTAACGCTATTGGGTTGTGCGATACTGACCTTCGTATCATTTTCAACAGAAATTAAACACACTTTCCACGGGATGTATGTTGACGATACGATGGCTGATATCTTGAAACTGATGGTGTATGGCACTGTTTCGGCGGTACTCGTGTATTCCCATGCATATATAAGTGATCGCGGTATGCTGCGGGGCGAATTTTTTAGCTTGATTTTGTTTGCAACCTTGGGAATGATGGTGATGATTTCCGCCAGCCATTTTCTAACGTTATATATTGGCTTAGAGTTACTTTCGTTATCGTTGTATGCATTGGTGGCATTAAGACGCGAGTCTATCGTAGCTACGGAAGCTGCTATGAAATTCTTCGTGTTAGGCGCTTTAGCATCCGGATTTTTGCTGTATGGCATGTCGATGGTCTATGGAGCGACCGGAACCTTGCATGTTTCACAACTTGCTCAAATTATTCAAAGCGAAGCAAGTAGCAAAGAAGTATTGGTTGTTGGCTTGGTGTTCATAGTAGCCGGTATCAGTTTCAAGCTTAGTGCTGCGCCTTTTCATATGTGGGCTCCTGATGTTTATCAAGGTTCTCCCACGGCAGTAACGTTATTTATCGGTTCCGCGCCAAAATTGGCGGCGTTTGGCTTTGTAATGCGTCTGCTGGTTGAAGGTATGGGTGAAATGGTCTCGGATTGGCAAGGCATGTTAGTGATTCTGGCTGTTCTGTCGATGGCTGTGGGTAATTTAGCCGCGATCGCTCAGACCAATATCAAACGTATGCTTGCGTACTCAACCATTTCCCATATGGGCTTCTTATTGCTTGGATTTATCAGTGCAGATTCAAACGGATATAGCTCAGCATTATTCTATGTCATTGCCTATGTATTAATGACGTTAGGCACTTTTGCCATGATCATGTTGCTTTGCCGGAGCGGATTTGAGGCTGAAAATATTAATGATTTCAAAGGACTTAGTAGAAGAGGCCCTTGGTATGCTTTCATTACGTTACTGCTGATGCTTTCGCTGGCAGGCATACCGCCGATGATTGGGTTCTATGCGAAATTTGCCGTGTTGCAAGCAGTTGTCAATGCAGGATATGTTTGGTTGGCGGTTGCAGCGGTATTGTTCTCACTGATTGGCGCATTTTACTATCTGCGTATAATTAAACTGATGTATTTTGATGAACCTGAAACAACAGAGCCGCTTGTACCTAACAGTGATGTGAAGATTCTGTTGAGTGCCAATGGTTTTGCTGTGTTAGCGTTGGGTGTATTTCCTCAATCCTTGATGGGATTGAGTCTTTACGCAATCCAAAGCTCTATGTAGTAATGCAATCGATATCGGGTGTATGCAGGTGACGCCTTTGTGATGATTCCACAATGACTACTCAAAGTAACGATCATAGTTAATTGAGTAGTCATTTCTCTCTAATTTTCCATTCCAGCTTTACTCTTTATTTACTGTTTTCCAAAAAATATTTTTTGGAAAACTCGCCAGATTAATTAAAAATATTAATTTGTCATCAGTTCATCTTGAATTTCTCGATGTAATCCCCATAACTACGCAAAATATTTGAGGAGATAAACGTGCAAGCTGAAACAACCAAAGAACAATTAAGCTTCCAAACGGAAGCGAAACAATTGCTTAAACTCATGATTCATTCCTTATACAGTAATAAGGAAATTTTCTTGCGTGAATTGATTTCAAACGCTTCCGATGCCGCTGATAAATTGCGTTTCGAGGGGCTCACTGATGCGGCACTGTATGAAACTGATTCCGATCTTAAAATCTGTGTAAGTTACGATGCTGACGAACGAGTAATCACCATTTCCGATAATGGCATTGGGATGTCGCGGCAAGAAGTTATTGACCATATTGGAACCATCGCGAAATCGGGTACTCGCGAATTCTTTAATTCTTTAACTGGCGATCAAGCTAAAGATGCGCATTTAATCGGTCAATTCGGTGTTGGTTTTTATTCCGCATTTATCATTGCTGATAAAGTCACTCTGATCACCCGGCGTGCAGGATTGACTGCAGAGCACGGCGTGCGCTGGGAATCCAGCGGTGAGGGGGATTACACTCTGGAGACCGTCGCAAAGCCTGGACGAGGTACCGACGTCATCTTGCATCTGCGCAAGGACGAGGACGATTTTCTCAACGGCATGCGCATTCGCAATATCATTCGCAAATATTCCGACCATATTACACTGCCGATCGTAATGAAAAAGGAAGAATGGTCGCAAGAAGAGAAGAAAAATAAAATTACCGATGAAGACGAAACGATTAACCAGGCCAATGCGCTGTGGGCACGCTCCAAGAATGATATTGCCGCCGAGCAATACAATGAATTTTATAAGCACGTAGCGCATGATTTTGAACCGCCGCTGGCGTATCTGCATGCGCGCGTAGAAGGTAAACAAGAGTACACACAGCTGCTGTATATTCCTGCGCGTGCACCTTTTGATTTATTCGATCGCGAACGCCGGCATGGCATCAAGTTATACGTGCAGCGGGTATTTATTATGGATGACGTAGAAAAACTGCTGCCAAATTACCTGCGTTTTGTTCGTGGTGTGATTGATTCTAATAATTTACCACTAAATGTATCTCGTGAAATCTTGCAGGAATCCAAAGACATCGACTCAATCCGAGCTGGCGTGGTTAAAAAAGTATTGGGCTTGATCGAGGATTTATCCAAAAGCGAGGATGAAGAAGGAAAAGAAAAATACAAAACATTTTACCGGGAATTTGGCCAAGTTCTAAAAGAAGGCGTTGGAGAAGACTTTACTAACCGTGAGCGCATCGCGAAATTGTTGCGTTTTATTACTACGCAGAGCGATGCTGATGAGCCAACGGTTTCGCTGGATGCTTATGTGCAGCGCATGAAAGAAGGTCAGGAAAAAATTTATTACGTAACTGCCGATAGCTTGAAGGCCGCCAAAAATAGCCCACACTTGGAGGTGTTTCGTAAGAAAGGTATTGAAGTGTTATTACTATCGGATCGGGTGGATGAATGGCTGGTCAGCAATCTAACCGAATTTGAAGGTAAGCCGTTGCAATCAGTTGCCAAAGGTGGCTTGGATCTGGGAAATCTGGAAGACGAAGCCGAAAAAGAAGAGCGTGAAAAGGAAACCAGCGCTTTCCAGGAGTTAACGGAAAAAATGAAACAAACACTCGGCGAACAAGTAAAAGATGTGCGTGTTACTTTCCGGCTGACTGAATCGCCCGCTTGTCTCGTTGCAGATACCTATGATATGAGCGGTAATTTAGAAAGATTACTGAAATCAGCAGGACAAAATGTGCCTCATGCTAAGCCGATCCTGGAGATCAATCCGCATCACCCGATGTTGCAGCGATTGAAAAACGAGGTCGAAAATTTCGAGGACTGGAGTCATTTATTATTTGATCAGGCTTTACTGGCGGAAGGTGGTCAGCTTGAAGATCCAGCCGCTTTCGTGAAAAGGCTTAACGAATTGTTGCTACTGAAATCCTAAGTTTAATTCTGCTTCTCTACTCTCGATAATCTTCCGGCGTCATCGAGTTGATGCCGGAAGATTCAAATGTTTTCTGAAACTTCTATGTATTCCAACTGTCCATTCTTGGGACACAATAAATAGTATTCAACCATTTTTCAGTTAATAGTCGGGCACACAGTGGGTAGATCAACAAGAATTCAGGTCGTTGACGATTCGATAAAATCATATCAGGCTAAACTACTCGCGCCATTTGCTGTTCTCGGTATCCGAACAGAAGAAGACTGGCTTACGGCCATTGATTATTTGCCCGTTGATACGCCACTATTAGCGCCGCAGACTTTGTTAGCAAAAGAAGTATGCCGGCAACTGCAAGCCTATCTCAACGAGTCCGACTTTGTTTTTGATTTAAGTTTACATATCAGCGGTACAACTCATCAACAGCGTGTCTGGCAAGCGATTCAGGCAATTCCGAGTGGAGCAACCAGTAGTTATGCTGAAATTGCAGCGCAACTCCATTCCGCACCCAGAGCAGTAGGCGGAGCATGCGGCGCTAACCGGATTCCGATTGTAATACCCTGCCATCGTGTTATTGCCAAAAATGGCGGATTAGGAGGCTTTATGAATGCGAGCGAAGGCAACCCTTTAGAAATCAAGCGTTGGTTATTGCGCCATGAGAGCACCTGAGCTGAACGCTGGTCTGCTCGACGAATTTTCCGACGCCTTATGGCTGGAAGATGGTTTGTCGCGGAACACGCTGGACAGCTATCGCAATGATTTACAGTTATTTGGTGAATGGCTCAGAAAACGCAATCAAGATAATAGTGTGCTAACCGACGCAACGCACTCCGATCTGCTTGAATTTTTGGCATCCAGAGTGTCCGCCAAGATCAAGGCGAGCACGACCAGCCGGGAATTATCCAGTCTGAAGCGATTCTATCGTTTTCTATTGCGCCAGGGAAAAATTACTACCGATCCCAGTCTCAATATCGAAACCCCTAAATTGCAGCGCAGCTTGCCGGAAAGTTTGACAGAAAAAGAAGTGGACCTGTTGCTGAGTGCTCCTGACTTGCAGCATCCGCTTGGCTTGCGTGATCGTGCCATGCTGGAGGTGTTGTATGCCAGTGGATTGCGCGTATCTGAATTGATCAATTTAAGATACTCGCAAGTGAGCATGGATATGGGGGTATTGCGGGTCATGGGCAAGGGCAGAAAGGAGCGTCTTGCGCCGCTGGGTGAAGAGTCTCTCGAATGGCTAAGCCGCTATACTAAAGAAGCCAGACCTGCACTGTTAAATGGCATTGTTACAGATACCATATTTGTCACAGCACGCGGTGCAGCTATGACGCGCCAAGCGTTCTGGTACCTTATCAAACGTTATGCGCAAATTATCGGGATAGATAAACAGTTATCTCCGCATACTTTGCGTCACGCCTTTGCCACACACCTATTGAATCATGGCGCCGATTTACGTGTTGTGCAGCTGCTATTGGGTCATGCCGATATTTCTACTACGCAGATTTACACGCATATTGCACGTGAGCGCCTGAAGCAGCTGCATGCCAAACACCATCCGCGGGGATAGTTTCCGGTTGTAATCCGGCGTTATTTTTTGGCCAATAGTGCATAAAGCGCCAGAATTCCAAACCCCGCAAAAGCGATTAATGACCAATCCGGGATTGTCAGTGTTAAAAATTTCCAATCGATATTGGCGCAATCGCCATTAGCCTCAAACATTCCAGGCCACCAAGCGGCAATCGGTAAGGAATTTAGAAAAGCTTCTTCCGGACTGATGCCGCATTCAAATGCTTCCGGAAATCGTATTAACCACGCATGCCGTGCGGCAATGACTGCGCCTGTCAGCGCGAATACGCTCAACAAGAAACCATAAATCCGCCGCCCGATCACTCCTGGCTTATGCAGAAACGCCATTAGTGCAGTCAATCCTAACATCCAGTAAGCAACGCGTTGTGCTACGCATAATGGACAAGGCAGTAATCCTTCCACATGCTGCAAGTATTGCGCGTAGCCTAGAAGACCGGTACAGCAAAGCAGAATAAATAAGAATAATGGTCTCATTTGTTTCTTCTCCCAATCGAATTGGTTGCTCAGTTTGTCCATAAAGTGTTTGTGGATTTCAGATAGTTTGCTATGATGAACATATTCAGTTTATCGAATATTTAGAGTAGCACTGGAATTTACTTTTCATTTATTCAATCGAGGAAATTTGCCATGCGAACAAAGATATTGATCATAACGTTGATTACCTCTACTTTATTTGTCTCAAGTGCATCTATTGCAGAATTAGGGAAAATGGATAAAGCTGAAGCCCAGGCCACAACTAAATTCGATCATATCGGATTAGCTGAGATGTATGAAAAAGAAGCTAACGAAATGACTGCAAAAGCTAAGGTGCAGAAAGAATTGTTGGAAGAATATCAGCGCCATAGCGAGTATTACGGTCGAGAAGGTCAAGATTTCCAGGCGCACCACGAAGCTTTATTGCGGGAATATACAAAAGCAGCGGAGCGTAATACGGGAATGGCTGCTTCACACCGGAAAATGGCCAAGTAAGCAGAAATATGGGTAAATGGTCATTTCATTTTTCTTTCCAGACAGCATAAGCCAGCAATATCCAGGCGGTGAGGAATGAAACACCGCCGAAGGGTGTAATCATGGCAAGTGACCTTGTTCCGGTTACGCTCAGTGCGTAGAGACTGAAACTGAACAGCACAATGCCTGCCATCATCAGCCAGCCTGATACCGGCATTAACCGGGATTTCGGGAAATGCAGCAGGAGCAAGCCGATGACGATAATTCCAAAGGCGTGATAAAAATGGTACTGCACACCGGTATGATAAACCGACAGCATATCGGCTGATAAAAACTGCTTTAAGCCATGTGCGCCAAAAGCTCCCAATGCGATGCATAAAACCATATTCAGTATACCCAGGATCAGAAAAGTTTTTGGCATCGATTGTTTCGTCCTTGTTGTTCTTGTTAAGTCAAAGAAGTGAGAATTAAATGCGTGCGTTATGTCAGGAATCACCGGTTTTTGTGATATCCGCCTCGCACATTCCGTGCGCGAATTTTACCTGAATTCGATCGCCGTAATGAACTTGTTTGCTGTCACGAACGATGATGCTGTTTGCGGCATACGTAATGCTGTACCCGCGTTCCAAAACCGATTGTGGATTTAAATGACATAATTGCGCTTGTACATGGTGCAGCTTAATCGCCAAGGCTTCAAAATAGCGGATATAAGCAGTACGAAAACGTGCAATCGATTCTTTTTGCTGTTTTTCCATTTCAGTAATATTGGGGCTTGCTGCCATCAAGCGCTGATTGAGTTCGAGTAATTTCCACTGCTTCCTTTCCACTTGATGCGCCCAAGTCGTGCTGAAGCGGTCTTGCAGATACTGCAAATGAATGGATTGCTGTTTGATGCGATCACCCGGGTGAATTAAGCGATGCGACAGCATATCGGTACGCTGCATCGCATTTTCTATACGATGCAGCGTAATACGGTACATGCGCTGGTGCAATGCATTCAGGCCCTGGCTTAATTCCTTATGATTCCGGCTGGCCAATTCGGCGGCTGCCGTTGGCGTGGGGGCGCGAATGTCGGCAACAAAATCCGCGATGGTAAAATCAGTTTCATGCCCAACGCCACTGATAACCGGAATGTCACTGGCAGCTATGGCGGCTGCAACCATTTCTTCGTTGAATGCCCACAAATCTTCAATACTGCCGCCGCCGCGGCACAGTATCAGCACATCACATTCCGCGCGCCGGTTTGCAACTGTGATAGCGTCCACAATGGTGTTGGCGGCAGTTTTTCCCTGTACCAGCACCGGGTAGATGATCACCGGCAAGAATGGCATGCGGCGCCGCAGTGTCGTTAGCACGTCGCGCAGTGCAGCCGTATCCGGGGAAGTGACGATACCGATTTGCTTGGGGAATGCGGGTAACGGTTTTTTCTTGACCGGATCAAACAATCCGGCTTTTTCCAGCTTGGCTTTAAGTTGCTCGAATGCTTCAAATAATTCACCCAGTCCGGCGCGACGGATTGTTTCAACATTGAGCTGAAAATCGCCGCGTGGTTCATAGAGGGTGACCAGAGCAAGCACTTCTACTTGCATGCCATCTTTCGGTTGCCAATCGATATATTGATTTCTGTGACTGAATAGCACACAACGGATTTGCGCATTGCTGTCCTTGAGGGAAAAATACCAATGACCGGACTGATAGCACTTCAAATTCGAGATCTCACCTTTGATCCACAGCAGCGGAATATTCTGTTCCAGGAATAGCTTGGTGCTGCTGTTCAGTTCGCTGACGGTGAGCACTTTATGCGTAAGACTGGATATTGGAAATAGATTCATCATAGAGATCGGCAATCTTCACCTGCTGATCGAAACAGAGCCGGTGTAGCGTTTAAGTCCTGGAGAATGCTATAATTTTAAAGTAAATTATTGTTTATTAATCAGTATCATTCGAGATTAAAAAATAATCAAACTAGAAAAAATGTTTGAATTGGGCAACTTAATTCTCGTATTGGTTACATACTCACAAACTTATCCACAGAAATTGTGGATAGAAAATCGGTATTTTTTTGCAGCAAAACGGCGATCACGATACATTGCATGCCGAATCGAGCATCGTTATAAAATCAATTAATCGGGTAATATAGTAAAGCCACAGAATAATACCCGGATCTATATAGAGAGAGTGAGGAGATTATCACGTGTTATCGTTAATTCAAGCGGCCGGATGGCCGATCTGGCCGATCATCATTGCTTCAGTCGTGGCTTTGGGCATCATCGGGGAACGCATGTGGACACTGCGGTTGCGTGTTGTTTCACCAAAGGAATTGTTGCCCAGGGTGTTGAACGAATATAAACGCAATGGTGTGAATGCAGAGATGTTGGCGCGCTTACAGCAGCATTCGCCGCTGGGGCAAATTCTTGCCGCCGGACTTAAAAATGTTAAAAGTACCCGCGAAGTGATGAAAGAATCCATTGAAGAATCGGGCCGGGTGATCGCGCACGATCTGAATCGCTATTTGACAACGCTGGGGACGATTGCCGCATTGAGTCCTCTGATGGGTTTGTTTGGAACATTGGTGGGTATGATCGAGATTTTCGGTTCGAATTCTCCAACGGGCAGCAACCCGGCGCAACTCGCATACGGCATTTCAGTCGCTTTGTATAATGCGGCTTTCGGGATATTGGTGGCGATTCCCAGCATGATTTTCTACCGTCACTTCCGCGCCAAAGTCGACGACATTGTCATCGAAATGGAATTGCAAGCTTTGAAGTTAGTCGAAATGGTTCACGGGGAACGAGAAAGCTGAGTAGTGCGTTCTATAGCCTAGTGCACACCCTCAAACAAGATTAATCCGGAGCATAAAGCATATCCGGTCAAAAACCGGAATAGCCGAGGCAGCAAAACATGATGTCTAAGTAGTAGTGTATACTTCGGCTGGATTAATTTTGACTGGAAAAATGACACAAGAACAGGCGGGTAGCAATAGTAAATGGAGCTCGCCGTTATCAGTTGATTCAGAAGCCAGAAGTTTATTTGCTCAGATCATCCGCAGAGCGGATCAATGGTTTTTCTGCTATGAAATTTACAGGTTGATTGTTTTACACGTAAATGAATGAGAATATTCGTATCTTGAGAAATACAAATCCGATAATTAATCATAGCCGCTTAATGGTTGTTTTATTGTTTATCAGCGTTATTGCTTTGCAAGGCTGTGCATCAGCTCCAAAAAATAACAATCAGGATTTGGATCCGGCCGACCCGCACGAAAAAATTAATCGTGCTTCCTACGATATTACCGACAAAGTCGACCGGACTGTGTTTGTGCCGATTGTGAATGCCTACATTGACTATGTTCCCAATGCTGCGCAGCGGTCGATCGGAAATTTCTACGATAATTTGTCTTATCCGAACGTTGCACTGAATTCTTTTCTGCAGGGAAAAGTGACGCAAGGTGCCTCGGATACCTTACGTTTTTTTGTGAATTCAACAGTCGGTATGTTCGGGCTTTTTGATATGGCGACGCATATGGGGCTGCAAAAGCATGATGAGGATTTCGGCCAAACGCTGGGTGTCTGGGGAGTAAATCCGGGATCTTATCTGTTTATTCCACTCGTAGGGCCCAGCAGTGAACGTGACGTCACGAATATTCCCGTCGGTATTTTCACCAATGTGCTTTTTTATGCCGGTCTTGTGGTGGGTTCCTACTTCGCGGCTCCTCTGACCATTCTGGGGGCGATCGATAAGCGTGCGCGCTTGATCGGTCCGATGCGAATTCGCGATGAAGCTGCAATCGATCCCTATTTATTTGTGCGGGAAGCCTCGTTGCAACAACGCGAATTTCTCGTGCATGATGGAAAACTGCCATTAGATCTTTATGACTATGAGCATTTTCAGGATAATCCTTTTGAAAAAGACGGAAAAAAGCAAAAGTAATGAGCCGGTATAATCATCGTTTCATGGCTTTTGCAGCAAGGCATCGGCAGGAAGCCGCTCTTATGTCAAAATAAAATCAGTTTGGATCGCAGCAAGTGTTTTATCCATTGGGGAATTTGTAACGTACAGTGTTAGGAATATATGGACGGACTTCAGAGAGTAGCGAATCTATCGCAGCAACAAAGTGATTTTACGGTTAACGGTGAAACCCCTGAATCGGATGCGGCAACAACCCTGGATCAGGATGGTATCAACACCGCCGAGCTGGAAACGAAATTTGACCAAGCTCGTACAGCCATGCTGGCATTACAAAATCCGGACGGACACTGGTGTTTTCCGCTGGAAGCAGACTGCACGATCCCGGCCGAATATATTTTAATGATGCACTTCATGGATGAGATCGACGTGATTTTGGAAAACAAGATCGCCCGTTTTATCCGTGACAAGCAGGACATGACGCACGGCGGCTGGCCGCTCTATTATGGCGGCGCGTTTGATATCAGCTGCACGATCAAGTCGTACTATGCGTTGAAGCTGGTGGGGGACTCGACTGATGCGCCGCACATGGTGCGCGCACGGGAAGCTATCTTGGAACGCGGCGGGGCAGCCAAGGCCAATGTGTTCACGCGTTTGCTGCTGGCCATGTATGATCAGATCCCGTGGCGTGGCGTGCCGGTGGTGCCGTCGGAACTGGTGCTGCTGCCAAGCTGGTTTCCTTTTCATATCAGCAAAGTTTCGTACTGGTCACGTACCGTGATGATACCGCTGTCCATTCTGTGCACCATGAAAGCGCGTGCGATCAATCCGCGTAAAGTGAATATTCGCGAATTGTTTATCGTGCCGCCGGAAGAGGAAAAAAATTATTTTCCCAGAGCGGATACCGTTCTGAAGCGCGCGTTTATGCTGGTTGAGCGTATTTTGTCACGGGTGGAGCCGAAGCTGCCGCAATCAATCCGGCAATATTCGATCCGTAAAGCGGAACGCTGGACGCTTGAGCGTCTGAATGGCGAATGCGGTATCGGTGCGATTTTTCCGGCCATGGTCAATGCGCATGAAGCATTGACGCTGTTGGGTTATGCCTATGATCACCCCAATCGAGTGCAATGCCGTAACGCGCTGCGTGGATTGCTGGTCGACGAAGGCGAGCGTATTTGGTGTCAGCCCTGTACATCGCCGGTCTGGGATACGGTATTGACCAGCTTGGCATTGCAGGAAGATCCAACCACCGGTCAGGAGCCGGTGTTGCAAGCATTGGATTGGCTGGTTGAACAGCAGGTTCTGGACGAGCCGGGCGACTGGCGCGACAAACGCCCCGATTTGTTGGGCGGAGGCTGGGCATTTCAGTACGCCAATCCGCATTATCCGGATCTGGACGATACCGCCGCTGTGGCATGGGCATTGGATCAAGGCGGCGCGGAGCGGCATCATAAATCGTTGGAGCGCGCAGCCAATTGGCTGGCAGGTATGCAATCGCGTAACGGTGGTTTTGCCGCTTTCGATATCGATAACACTCATCACTATTTGAATGAAATTCCTTTCGCCGATCATGGCGCTCTGATTGATCCGCCAACCAGCGATGTGACGGCGCGTTGTGTCGGTTTGCTGGGGAAATACGGCAGGCACCAGCTCGAAGTGTGGCGCGGCATCAGCTTTTTGTTGCGCGAACAAGAGCAAGACGGTTCCTGGTTCGGGCGCTGGGGCACTAATTATATTTATGGCACATGGTCAGTGCTGGAAGCTTTCCAGCTGGCCAAGTTCGATATGCAACACCACTCGGTGCGCCGTGCCGTGAAGTGGTTGGAATCGGTGCAAAGAGCCGATGGCGGCTGGGGCGAGACCAACGATTCTTATTTGGATACGCAGCTAGCGGGCCGGTTTCCCGAAACCAGCACGGCATTCCAAACCGCTTGGGCTGTACTGGGCTTAATGGCAGCGGGTGAGGTTAACAGCGAATCGGTTCGCAAAGGAATTAATTATCTGTTGCGCAATCAATCCAGCGATCACTTGTGGGAAGATCCTTGGTTTACTGCGCCTGGCTTCCCGCGCGTATTTTATTTGCGCTATCACGGTTATTCAAAATTCTTCCCGATATGGGCGCTGGCGCGTTACCGTGCGCTGACCAGAACAGTCGCCGCGTGCGTGTAACCGGACTGGTGACAGCCTTACGGGCTGAAGCCAGTTGCATAGTACCGGCGCGGATTCCATTCAATCAGATGGTGCAGCTGAATGACCATGCGCGTTTGTGGTTAAGCGGCATGGGCGCGCAGGCTGCGGGTGCGGCCGCCGAAGGATTGTATCAACAGGGTGTGATGGCGCTGGTGAGCTTTGGTGTTGCCGGTGCGCTGGATTCCACCCTAAAACCAGGCGACCTGGTTTTGCCGGATGTCATACACGCAGGTAAGCAGTTGCCGGTTGATTTGGCATGGCGTGACCGGTTGCAAAGTTTACTGCCCACGGATATTACCGTCGTCAACGGCGGCTTGGCGGACAGTGCCGTGCCTCTGACGGATGAAAAAGCCAAACGCAATCTGGCGCAAGCCACCGGTGCTTGTGCGGTGGATATGGAAAGCGCCGCCGTGGCGCAAGTAGCGGCAGCAGCAGGCATCCCATTCATCACCGTGCGCGCTATTATCGATCCGGTTCATTTCTCGCCACCGGAAGCATTGCTCAGCGCCGTGTATCCCGATGGTGGTGTGAATCCGTTACGCCTTACGGCATTGCTGCTGAAACGCGCGGTGCGTATCGGCACGTTGCTGCAAATGGGTGCCGGTATGCGTGCGGCACGCAAAACTTTATCAAAGGTTATTCAATCCGCCGGTACAGGGTTGGCCTGAATCTAAGCCGGTGCCATTGACCCGACTCTGTTTGAGCCGATCGGACATTGTCACTTGCCGCTGTCTATCAGGATTACATCCAATAACCATACTGTGCTACAGAATAAGTCACTGATCAGACTTGTATTTGTTTAACCGGATCATTCTCAGTTTTTTGGAAAAATTCTGGCGGTTTGTATTTTTCCGTATCCAAATAATCATTCCGATTCAGTTCTAGGTTAAGTGTGACAAATTGCCGCTGTGGCAATTTGTCACTTTCGAACCCTCTTGCGTTAAGAAGATAATGGCAATTATCTTTAGTTCAAGTCTCAAGCAGATGCCGCAAGTTACTCAAAAATCTGAGAAACGATCGACCATGGTCCTCGCATTCGGATCACTCATACTGTTATCTTTTTTCTTGCCGCAAAACCCGGCCATGATGCTTGTCATTAGCAGTGATTGGCACGACGGTTTTCATCATCCATTGGAAGGATGGGATCATATTCTGACCATGATTGCGGTAGGAATATGGGCCGCGCAATCGCGCGGACAAGCTGTCTGGGTATTACCCTTGGTATTTGCCAGCGTCATGAGTCTTGGCGGATTTGCCGGGGCAGTGGATATCGCACTACCTTATACCGAAAATATCATTCTGCTGTCCGTCCTGCTACTCAACGTATTCGTTATCCGCAAAATTCAATTTAGCGCCCCGCTTAATATTCTGATCATCGCGCTGTTTGCTTTTTTCCATGGCTACGCGCATGGCCAGGAAATATCCGCTTCCGCCAGTCTGATTTCCTATACCTCCGGGTTCGTATTCGCCACCTTGCTGTTGCACGGCACCGGCATACTGATTGCGCGTTTAGCGATATTGGCACTGACTTTTTTCGTTGGTAACAACGTGCATGCCCAAGAAACTGCTCAATTGATCAATACAACCCCCAGATCAATGACGGAAATCAAGCCCGAAAACGGCAAAGCAAAATGGGTGGTATTCAACGAGATGCGCGTGACCGAGCGGGCCAATTCACTGATAGGCGTTGCCGATAGCGCTTCTCAAGGTAACGTGGGGCAAGCCCAGATCAAATTCCGGCCGATCACGCGTCCGGCGGAAGTGCTGGAAACCATTCCCGGCATGATCGCCACGCAGCACAGCGGCGAAGGCAAAGCCAATCAGTTTTTTCTACGTGGATTCAATCTCGATCATGGCACCGATTTTCTAACCCAAATTGAAGGCGTGCCGGTCAATCAATTATCGCATTCCCACGGGCAAGGCTGGACGGACACCAATTTTCTCATTCCGGAACTGATCGAAACGCTGGAATACAAAAAAGGCATGCACTATGCCGAGAATGGAGATTTTTCCAGTACCGGTTCGGCCAATATTCGCTATTTTAAAAAGCTACCGGAAACCATGGTCAGATTCACGGGAGGCAGCTTTGATTATTACCGCGGATTGATCGCCGGTTCCCGCGCATTAGGAACGGGTAATTTGTTGTATGCGGGAGAAATCGTGCACAACAATGGCCCGTGGACGGTTGGCAACGATTATTTGAAATTTAACGGTCTGTTGCGATACAGCCAAGAGTATGGCAATCATGGCTGGAGTGTAACCGCCATGGCCACTAAGTCCGATTGGAAAGCGACCGATCAGATCGCCAGGCGTGCGCTGCAGCAAGGTGTCATTGGCCGCTATGATGCGCTCGATCCTACCGATGGCGGCAGCAGCCAGCGCTATAGCCTGACCGGTGAATGGCATCACCGGGGGGAGAACAGTATTACCAAATTAATGGTTTATGGGGTGAATTCCAAGCTGGGTCTATTCTCAAACTTCACCTATTTTCTGGATGACAATGAAAACACCAACACCGTCGGCTGTGCCGGTTTAACTGGATTGGATTCAGGGAGACAATTCAATCCAGTTCTTTTTAATACGTGCGGCGATCAATTCGGCCAACCGGACGATCGTTGGACAACCGGTTTCAAGGGCAGCCACACGATTTTTCACACCATCGGTTCTGTTGATTCGGAAACTACATTCGGTTTGCAAGTGCGTAACGATAATATTCACAACGCACTGACCAGAACGCATGGGCAAAGAAGAACCGGCATCACGCGCCAGGATACCGTCTGGGTAACCAGCATCAGTCCGTACGCGGAAAAAAAGCTGACCTGGACGGACTGGTTACGCACCAGTCTGGGGCTGCGTTTCGACGGTTTCCGCTTTGACGTGAATCACAGCAATATCAGACAAAACATGGGTGAACGCTACGATGGTTTGGTCAGCCCTAAATTTGGCATGGTTCTAGGACCGTGGGCGGATACCGAGTTTTATCTGAATGGCGGTCTTGGGTTTCATAGCAACGATGCGCGCGGTATCAACACCCGTATCGATCCGCTCAGCGGTGATTCCGTTCAGCGTGCCGATCCGCTGGTTCGTACTTATGGTGCGGAGGTTGGTGCACGCACGGTGCGGATCAAAGGGTTGCAAAGCACGTTGGCGTTGTGGTGGCTGGATATTGACTCGGAGCTGCTATTTGTCGGGGATGCCGGAACGACCGAAGCTAGTCGCCCCAGCCGCCGCTACGGGCTTGAGTTTGCAAATTATTATTCGCCGACGGATTGGTTGACCTTTGACGCCGATGTCAGTTTTTCCCGTGCACGTTTCCGCAATAAAGTACCGGATGAAGGTAATTATGTGCCCAACTCGGTCGAGGCAGTGGTCGCAACCGGCGCTACTTTTCATCATGTTTTTGGCGGTTTTTTCGGTGGCCCCCGGTTACGTTTCTTAGGGCCGCGCCCTTTAATCGAAGACAACAGCAAACGCTCGGATTCCACGATTCTGCTGTCTGCCATGCTCGGTTATGAAGTCAACAAAAAATTAAGCTTGCAGGCCGAGGTGTTCAATATGCTCGATCGTAACGATCCCGCGATCACTTATTTTTATACGTCGCGGCTGCCCGGTGAATCGATTGACGGCGTGAGGGATTTTCACTTTCATCCGGTAGAGCCGGTGAGTTTCCGCTTGAGCTTTACATTGAAGATTTAACTTGATCCGGGATACCGGGAATTCATCACCAAAAGGAGGAAAACATGACCTTACGCAAAATATTTTTACTATGTGCACTCATTCTGTCATCCGGTTTTGTTTTACCGGGCAGTGCCGAGCAGGTGCAACTCAAACCTTTTACTCCCGGCAGTTATCAGAAATTGCTGGATAGCAATGCGGATAAGCCTTTCATGCTGGTGATCTGGTCCACCACCTGTTCATCCTGCATGAAGAAAATGCCACTGTTGCATGATCTGGCAAAAAGCAGACCGGAAATCAATATCGTGATGCTATCCGCCGACGATGCCTCAGCAACCGGTTTAGTTCAAACGGTATTGGCGAAAAACGAATTGACCAATCTGGAGCACTGGATTTTTGCCGAAGAAAATGCACAAAAATTGCGCCATGAGATTGATCCCAGATGGTATGGCGAGTTACCCAGAACCTACTTCATCAATAAAAATAATGAACGTCATGGCATTAGCGGCGCGTTATCCAAGGAGGACTATAACAATATTTTCAAGGTGTTGCTGAATTGAAACAGTGGATGTACACCATTACCAATGACATGCAATCCGGAAGAAAGCGCGGATTGATTGTTTCCCTGCAATTAGTTTTAGTGATCCTCGGTTGCTCGCCGGGACTGGCGCTAAGCACGGAAGCGCCGGAAAATACCGCACTCAATCCGGCAAACAATACCGCTTATGTGAAATCGACGCTGGGATTGTTCGATATTGCATCATTCGACGTTTATGTGGATCAAGAAATTATCCACCTCATTGTGAGCGGAAAACGCTCCGCTCAAAATCAGCATGCCTCGATTCGCTATACACGCTCTAAAGACGGCGGGCGTCAATGGAAAAATCCGGTGACTGTAAATGAGTCATTGCCTGCCGCACTGGCCAGCCGTGGAAACGATGTGCAATTGGCGGCCAACGGTAGCCATCTGGTATCACTGTGGCAGACTGAAGGCGAGTTCCCAACGATGGGACCGATGGTCAGCGCTTATTCCCCGGATGCTGGCCAAACCTGGAAAAGAGGCGCCAATCCGGCCATGGACAATGACGGCAGCCAGGCTCACATCGATGTGGTTGCTGACCGGAAAGGTAATTTTCACGCGGTTTGGCTGGCGGATCCCAAGGAAAATGGTTACCAAGGTTTGCACTATGCCCGGTCGATTGATCAAGGCAAACAGTGGAGTCAGCCGGTTACTTTGGATGACTCCACGTGTTCATGCTGTTGGAACACATTGGCACTGTCGCCCGACAATAAACTCGCTGTTCTTTATCGCAATACGGCGCCTCGCGACATGTCGCTGGCGCAGTCGCTCGATGCGGGATTAACCTGGCGGCACGCCAGCACAGTCGGTGATTTTCAATGGAAATTCGAAGGCTGTCCGCATGTCGGTGGCGCTTTAAAGTATGCTGGCACAGACCATATTGCTCAACTGCACAGCATTGTTTGGACCGGCGCTGAAGACAAATCCGGTTTATATCATCTCTCTTCAAACGATAACGGCCAAACCTGGTCGATTCCCCGGAAACTCGGAAGTATGGCAACGAATGGCGACATCGCGGCGCGCAATCGCAATGCTGTTGCGGCCATTTGGAATGAAATGGAACCGGATGGAGCGAGCATTTTTTTCTCGAAATCAGACGATGGCGGAACAACGTGGTCAACGCCCAAACGTTTGACCGAAGCAAGGTATTCCGCAACGCAACCCAAATTAGTGGCGACAAAACATGGATTTTTAGCCCTATGGATGGAAAGAAACAAGCAGCATTCCAGTGAATTGGCTTGGTATGTTTTTGAATGATGAACAGTGCGGAATTGCTACGACTATATTTTTACAGGAGAAACGCTATGGCACGTTGTAGTATCTTTTTTTCAATGAATCTACTGATATGTTTGTTCTTTATTACTTTCTTAATCTTACCGGAAGCCGCTCTCGCGCATGCTGTCATGGTGAAATCGGTACCTGAAAAGGATAGCACGATTACCACGTCACCGAAGCAGGTGGATGTCTGGTTTAACGAGCATGTCAGGAGCGCTTTCAAATCTCTTGCCGTGATGAATAGTGCAGGAAAACGTGTTGATAACAAGGATATTGAACAGGAAGTGCTGGATCCTTCGCATATCTATATCAGCATTCCGCAGCTCCCTCCGGATACTTACACCGTCCGGTACCGGGTGATATCGGCGGATACACACGCGGTTTCGGGCAAATTTGACTTTACTGTTGCGGAATCCGACTAGCTTCAATACCCATATTCCTTATCGATAGGAGCGCACTACATGATGAAATCACTCACTAGAAAACAGTTATTAACGATTCTATTATGCAGCACCATTCTGATGTTATCTGCTTGCAGCAAAAAAAATGTAACCGCCCCGGTGCAATTTGACTATACCGAAACGGTAGGTTGCCTCGTCACTAATGATTTGTACGCAATTTATTTCAGTGCTTATCTGAAGCCTGAAGGTGATCTGGAGAATATAAAAGGGAAAGATAGAAATAAATTGTTACGATCTTATTGTAAAAAAATCCCCAAAACGGGTTCGCTTTACTTTACCGCAGATCTGGTTGACGAAGACGCAAGGGAAACGCCCATCAGTGTTCGCTTGGTTAAACAAGAACTGATCGGACAGGATGAGAAGAAAGTGGAGAACTTCAAGGATACCGGCACCATTTTTGAAGTGCCGGCCAAGTTGTACCCGCGGGGTATGGTGGAGACACATATCGAGCTGGACAAAGAAGGTTTTTACGCGCTGTACCTTTCAGTCGGGGAAGAAAATACGATAACCGAAGAAAATATACTCAGAATTCCATTGCATGTCGGTGTTGATCCTGACGCGGTATCCCCGTGGCATATTGCGCTAAGAATTCTGGCCGTTTGCTTGGGATTAATTATTCCCGTCATACTGGGATTGATCATGTTCTCACCCATCATTCCGGCTAAGCAATGGGTTCAGGAAATTAGCAGAAGAAGTTTCTTTTTGAGTCATAAGCAAGGCATTGAAACTCAAAAATAACAGAGGATTAGTGAACGGTAACCGCAGGTGTCTTGCCAGGCCAGCTGCTGCACCGTAGAACCGGATACTTTGCCGGGGGACACGTAACTCCCGGTAAAGTACTTCTAAAGAATCAAAGTTCTCCGGCCAACATTAAATACATGAGGCCAATATCGTGATACTCAGAAGCCGTGAGATCAGCGCAAATATCTTTCCCGGAAAAACATCAGATCAATAATGTGAAACCGCACCATAAGAAACCGCAATAACGCTGGCAACTGATATTGTCAAAATGCTGGCACATCAATCAATCTGCTGATACCTCCAGAAGTCCGATCGCCGCTGTAGTGTCATGGGGTTTTTTATGTTTACAGTCTTATAGGCGTGAATCCGTGCGCGTTCAATTTGCGTTGTTATGGTCATGCAAAACTCTTCCCAATCTGATGCTGGCGCGCTATTATGTTTTGATAAGGGGGGCTATCAATTGAAGATTATCGGAGTTGTTACGGCACTGAAGTCAGAAGCAAGCTGTTTGGTGGATAAACGTCGTTTTCCTCTTTATCAAGTGGTGGATATCGGGGATAGAACCTCGTTGTGTCTCAGTAGCATAGGAGGTAGCGCGGCGCGCGGAGCGGCGTTGAAATTGTGCGGGCAGAACATTAATGCCTTAGTCAGTTTTGGTGTGGCTGCGGCCTTGGATGACAAGCTAATTCCCGGCGATTTGGTATTGCCCGAAACGATTATGATGGACGGCGAGATCCTGCCGGTGGATATGGAATGGCGCGACCGGCTGCACGGTATCATGTCAAAACATGTCACGGTTACGAGTGGAATCCTGACATCTTGTGAAGCGCCGCTCACTACCCGCGCGCAAAAACTGGCGTTGGGTGAGGCTACAGGGGCTTGCGCGGCGGATATGGAATCGGCGGCAGTAGCGAAAGTGGCGGCCGATGCCGGGATTTCGTTTCTCGCTATCCGGGCGATTGTCGATCCGCTCGAATTTTCTCCGCCGGAGGCATTGATGGGCGCGGTATATCCCGATGGCAGCGTGGATGCCATTCAGCTCATTAAATTGGTGCTTAACCGGTCGGTCTCAATCGTGACGTTGATCCATCTCGCACTTGGGATGCACGTAGCGCGCTCCGCTTTAACGGAGGTCGTGCAAAAAACGGGACTGACTTTCGCGAGTGATTACATGCCTTATCGTGATGCCGAGTTAAGCGAGAGCAGATCAGTCGATACGAGTGACTGAAACTGCAACGCCGCCAGCCGTGCATACAGCGGGCTGGATTGCAGCAATTGCGCATGCGTGCCGATCGCGTCCAGCCGTCCGTGATCGAGCACGGCAATCCGGTCGGCGGATTGCACCGTAGCCAAACGATGCGCAATGACCAATGTGGTTCGATTGCGCATCAACTGTAGCAATGCCTGCTGCACCCAATATTCGCTTTGCGCATCCAGCGCGCTGGTGGCTTCGTCCAGCAACAGCACCGGCGCATCTGCCAGAATCGCCCGGGCAATCGCCAGCCGCTGTTTTTGTCCGCCCGATAACCCCAAACCGGAATCTCCCAAATGCGTTTGATAGCCTTGCGGTAATTGGCAGATAAACTCATGCGCGTAAGCAGCTTCAGCCGCCGCTTGCACATCCGCGTCGCTGGCGTCGGGGCGGGCGTAGCGCAAATTGTCGCCGATGGTGCCGTAAAACAATGCCGGGGTTTGCGATACCAGCGCAAAGCAGCGGCGCAAGGCAAAAAGATCGAGCTGCCGGATATCGATACCTTCCAGTTTTATAGAACCGGATTGGCTGTCAAAGAAACGCAGCAGCAAATCAAACAGTGTCGACTTGCCCGCGCCGGAGGGGCCCACCAGCGCCAGTGTTTCGCCTGCCCGAACAGTCAGTGTCAGATTGTCGATGGCCAGCACATCGGGGCGGGAAGGGTACGCGAAGCAGAGTTGATCGATGGCGATATTTCCCGACACGTTGGTTAGAGGCTGAGGGGTTTCCGGCGACTGAATCCGGTTCGGCGCTTGCAGCAATTCCATGGTGCGCTCGGCGGCACCGGCGGCGCGTTGCAATTCGCCGATGACCTCCGAAATCGACGCAACCGCCGAACCGACAATAACGCTGTAGAAAACAAACGCCGCCAATTCGCCTGCGCTGATCCGGCCTTCGATCACATCGATGCCGCCGATCCACAGCATCAATCCCACAGCACCCATCACCAGCAAAATGACCAGAGTGATCAACAATGAGCGCTGCAGCGTGCGTTGCTTGGCGACGGCGAAAGCTTCCTCAACCTGTGCGTGAAAGGTGCGCTGATCGATGGACTGGTGATTGTAGGCCTGCACGGTTTTAATTTGCCCCAGCACTTCGCCAACATAAGCGCCGACCGCGGCGATTTTGTCCTGGCTTTGGCGCGATAAATGCCGCACGCGGCGGCCATAAATCAAGATCGGCACTACCACCAACGGCACGCAAATCGTCACCAGAGCGGTCAGCTTGGCGTTGGTGATGAATAACCAGACGATGCCACCAACCATCATGATCAAATTGCGCAACGCGAACGATACCGACGAGCCGATCACGGTTTGCAGTAGCGTCATATCGGCAGTTAGGCGCGACTGGATTTCGAGGCTGCGGTTTTTCTCGAAAAAACCTGGATGCAGCTGAATCAGATGGTTGAATACTTTACTTCGGATATCGGCAATCACCCGCTCGCCCAGCCAGGTAACCCAGTAATAGCGCGTAAACGTGCCGATGGCCAAGGCGATCACCAGCAGTAAAAAGATCATCACATACTGGCTGAGCAGTTCCTTGGATTGCGTGGCGAATCCCTGGTCGATCATTAACCGGATACCTTGTCCGATCGACAATGTGATCGTGGCGGTAAATAGCAGCGCCAGCAAGCTGTAGACGACTTGGCGCCGGTACGGTGCGATAAACTGCGCTGCTTTTTTGATGCTCTGCCAGCGGGTTTGCGTGTTCTTTGGAGAATCTGTCATGAATAAATCCCGCCACATAGCGGGCGCTGCTGAAATTACTATAAGCTGGATGGATTAATCTTGAGAATCGGGTTTTTTCACAAATCCGGCAATGAGCAGGATCCAGGCAACGATTAGCCCGATAATGGCCGGGATATGCGTCAGTTTCACAAACTGCTCCTGCCACATAGCAGCGCCGCTTGCACCGGCTTGCTGCGCCGCGATTGCCAGCGATTCCGCAGTACCCCACCAGGCATTGGCGATTTCGGAAATGACGGTGAGCCACGTCAAACAGGCTGCAACCAACATGACCAGCGCCGAACGCGCACTGACTTTATGCGGCAGCGTCAGCAGCAGCACCGCCATCAAGATGAACAGCATGCCGTTCAGCACTGCTTGAATGTGCGCGCTCAAAGCTAACCGAGGGAAGGGCGTGTGCGGTATCACCAATCCCCAGATGATGCCGACTAATACTAAAGCCAGGCCGTGGATTAGGATTTGTCTTGCTTGGCTTTGTACATTCATGTTTAAGTTTATTTGCCAGGAGAATTGCTTTCGAAATTAATGAAAGAAATTATTACATTAGCTTGCAAAGAGAAAATCCAAGACTGACAGCGCTAACTAGTAAGCCAGCAATAAAAAGCCACCACCTGATTGAGACATGATGAAACATCCACTTTAATGTAATTTTCTCTGGTGGATATATGCTAACGCTCGCTTGGGTTTCTGCAACTTTCAATTCGTAAGCCATTGCTTTAAGTATCCGACGAAGTCTTTCAATTCCTTCGTTCCAATAAACACGATTCATATAATGCCCAGTGTTATAGACGAGATCGATTGGCTTAAAAAATACATTGCCAAGCTCCACGACGTGTGGGCTTTCGGCGCCAAATAATGTGCGTGCTAAAACAATAGCGTTACTTAGCGCAGAATCAGCACTCGAAAAGTCAAATTCTTTAAGTTCGTTTGCTTTTGTGAGAAGCGAAGCAATCTCGATCGCGCTCATGATTTGCTTAAATTATCTAACTAAGATTAAATGAATCAGAAAGATCATACTAAATTGACGTTCAACGGTTTTACTCAGTGATATAGCAACAATCAATATATTAATTAATCGTTTCGTTTCGTCACTTCCACCAAATGATAGCCAAATTGCGTTTTAACCGGGCCCTGCACTTCACCGACCGGTGCGCTGAACACGACGGTATCGAATTCCTTCACCATTTGGCCGCGGCCAAATTCACCTAAATCACCGCCTTGCTTGCCGGAAGGACAGAGCGAATGCTGTTGTGCTATTTCGCTGAAACTGGCGCCGTTTTCGATTTCGGCTTTCAGGTTGTTACATTGTTCTTCAGTTTTTACCAGAATATGACGTGCGCTGGCTCGGGCCATGAGATTCTCCTTTGGTATTTATCAAAAATAATTTGCCGTACATGATACATTTAAGCACAGATTGGCGTGCTGATTGAAGCATTGTGCCATTTTTATGTTGCGAGGGTTTGATGAAAATTTTGTGCGGTGGCGGTGCGAATGCTTGAGTTAATGAATGTCAACAAAGCGTACGCCGAGGGGCGGAAAGTGCTGACTGGTTTAAGTTATACACTGGAAGCGGGCGAGTATGTCGCGATCATGGGCGAGTCGGGCGTGGGTAAGTCGACTCTGCTGAATCTGATCGCCGGGTTGGATACGCCGGACTCGGGCGAGATCCGTATTAACGGCGTGGCGATTTCATCGCTGGACGACGACGCGGCGACGCGATTGCGGCGCGAGCAATTCGGTTTTATTTTTCAGGCGTTTCATGTGCTGCCGCACTTGACCGTGTCGCAGAACGTCGCCTTGCCGCTATTGCTGAACGGTGCGCCAACGGAGCGCGTGACACAAATGCTGGCGGATGTGGGATTGCACGATCGCGGGCATCATTTTCCGCGCCAGCTGTCCGGCGGCGAACTGCAGCGCGTGGCGATTGCACGGGCGCTGGTGCATCGGCCCAAATTGGTGCTGGCGGACGAACCGACCGGTAACCTCGATCCCGATACGGCGAATGAGATTCTTCAGTTGATGCGCACTGAAATCAAAGCCAATGGCGCTACCGGCATTCTCGTGACGCATTCGCATGCCGCCGCCGCGACAGCGGACCGGGTGCTGAATTTGACCAAGGATGGTTTGCATCCGGCCAAGTCCGGCGAGCGCGCATGAACACGGCGACGTTATCCCGCTGGCTATTGTTCGGTGAGTGGCGCGCGCATTGGGTGCAAATGATTGTGGCGCTGATCGCCATCGCGATCGGCGTGGCCATGGCGTTTTCCATTCATCTGATCAATACCGCGGCGTTCAATGAATTTTCCGCGGCCAGTAAAAGCTTGTCGGGACAATCGGATTTGCAGGTGCGCGGGCGCAAGGCGTTCTTTGACGAAGCGTTATACCCTGTGCTGGCGCGGCATGACGGTGTCGCAGTAGCGAATCCGGTGCTGGAATTCGATGTGGCGATCCCCGGTAAGCAGCAAAACAGAAACGATCACAAACTGAAAATCATCGGCATCGACATGTTCCGAGCGATGCGGATTTCACCCGATCTGCTCGGATTGGTTGAAGAGGGGAAAACGCTGGACCGGTTGGCCGATGATGCGATTTTTCTTTCACCTGCGGCAATGGAATGGTTGCAGGTTGAACAAGGCGATTCCCTGCAACTCAACGCCGGATTGCAAGCCGTTACGTTGCGTGTGGCGGGTGGCTTGGTGCGCGCAAGAGCGGGGCAGCGTATTGCGGTGATGGATATCGGCGCGGCGCAGTGGCGCTTTCAGCAGCTTGGCGTGTTGTCGCGCATCGAATTGAAACTGCGCGATGGCGTTAATCACGCGGCGTTTAAAGCCAAACTGGCGGAAGAACTGGGCGAAGCGTATTGGGTGACCGAAGCGGCCGATCAGGAAAAGCGCATTGCCAATATGTCGCGCGCTTACCGCATCAATTTGAACATGCTGGCGCTGGTGGCGCTATTTACCGGCACCTTTCTGGTTTTTTCCACACAAGCATTGTCGGTCATCCGGCGGCGTCAGCAATTTGCGTTGCTGCGCGTGCTGGGTTTCACGCGTCAGCAATTGCTGCGGCAGATCATGACCGAAGGCGGGATTCTGGGGGTGAGCGGCTCGTTGCTGGGATTGGCGCTGGGTTATGCGGTTGCGGTGCTGGCGATCCGGTTACTGGGCGGCGATTTGGGCACTAATTTCTTTCCGGGTGTTAAACCGGGCATTCATTTCGATCCCTGGGATGCCGGGATATTTTTTGCAGTGGGCTTGGGTGTGACGATGCTGGGGAGCATCATCCCGGCATTGGAAGCGGCGCGGGCCAAACCGGCATTGGCATTGCGTTCGGGTAGTGAAGATACGGCAATGGCGAAATTGTCTCCACCGTGGTTTGCGCTGATTTGTTTGTCGGTTGCGGCATTGTTTACGCAATTGCCACCCATTTTTGAGCTGCCCATTTTCGGCTATCTGGCCATTGTATTGTTGCTGATCGGTGGCATTGCGTTAATGCCGTGTTTGACCGCAGGGTTCTTTTCAGCAGTGCTGGCCAGATGGCAGCGCCACCGGAGCGGCGCTGTGTCTACGCTGGCATTGGCGCGCTTGGCGAATGCGCCGAATCAGGCCGCCATCGCGCTGGGTGGCATATTGGCGAGTTTCAGCCTGATGGTCGCGATGGCGATCATGGTGACGAGCTTTCGTATCTCGATCGATAACTGGCTGGGACGCGTGCTACCGGCTGATTTATATGTGCGTGCCGCGGCCAGCGGCGATCTGCAAACCGATGCGCAACAGGCGATTGCCGGGTTGCCCGGTTTCGACCGAGTGGATTTTTTCCGTACCCAGCAACTGACGCTCGATGTCAATCGGCCGGAAATCACGCTGTTCGCCCGTCCTGTCGATAAAGCGGATGCGCGAAATACATTGCCACTGACGGACGACATGATTGCTTCGGAATCGTTGCCGGAAAATGTCATGCCGGTCTGGGTGTCCGAAGCGATGGTCGACCTATACGGTTACCGGGTAGGGGAGAAAATAACGTTGCCGATCGGCGCGGCGTCCAGCGAATTTTTGGTTGCCGGGGTCTGGCGCGACTATGGCCGTCAATTTGGCGCGATTCAGATGCAATTGGCCGATTATCAAACGTTAACCGGCGATTTGGGTGTCAATACCGTGGCCCTATGGTTGCAACCGGGAGCAAGCCCGGATGCGGCTACTGCCGGATTGCGCCAATTGCCGTTTGGTGCCGCGCTGGAGATATCGAGATCAAGCGATATGCGTGCGTTAAGCCTGGAAATTTTTGACCGCAGCTTTGCAGTGACGTATTTGTTGGAACTGATTGCGGTGGTGATCGGATTGCTCGGCGTGGCAGCAAGTTTTTCCGCGCAGACATTGGCGCGTGTCAAGGAATTCGGCATGCTGCGGCATATCGGTGTGATGCGCCGGCAGATTCTGGTGATGCTGGCGGTGGAAGGCGGTTTATTGACCGCGCTTGGCATGGTGCTGGGTTTTCTATTGGGGTGGAGCATCAGCCTGATTCTGGTTTTTATCGTCAATCCGCAATCATTCCATTGGACCATGCAGCTGCATTTGCCGTGGAATTGGCTTGCGATGATTGCGATGATCATGCTGGTTGCAGCGGCATTGACGGCATTGCTGGCCGGGCGACGGGCGGTTTCCGATGAAGTGGTGCGCGCAGTGAAGGAGGATTGGTAATGAAACAAAACAAGTGGAGCGGTGCAAGCGTTGTGATCGCCTTGGTGCTGCTGTTTCTTAGTTTACTGGGAACAGCGGCGCTGGCTGAATCGGACCGGTTAAAGCCGGTTACGCCCGGTTATAAACTCATTTTTCCGCAGGATTACGGCGCGCACCAGGATTTTCGCATCGAATGGTGGTACATCGCCGGCTGGCTGGAGACTGAAGATAAGAAGCCATTGGGGTTTCAGGTTACTTTTTTCCGCTATGCGACCGATCAGAATCATAATAATCCCAGCCAGTTCGCGGCGAAGTATCTGATCATCGCGCATCTGGCGTTATCCGATCCCGCCGCGGGTAAGCTGATGCACGAAGAAAAGTCGTTGCGGGAAGGTTTTAATCTGGCTTATGCCAAAGAAGGCAATACCGATGTGAGACTGGACGATTGGACGCTGGTGCGCGAGGAGGATGGGCGTTATCAGGTGGAGATGCAAGGCAGCGATATCGGTTTACGCTTAGCGCTGACTCCAACACAAATGGCGATGCTGCAAGATCAGAACGGTTTCTCGCGCAAAGGGCCGAAGTCGGAACAGGCGAGTTATTACTACAGCGAGCCGCATTTAAGCGTGACCGGCACGGTTTCCCGTGATAACAAGCCGGTTACGGTGAGTGGCCGTGCCTGGCTGGATCATGAGTGGTCGACCGCTTATCTGGATCCCGAAGCGGATGGCTGGGATTGGACGGGCGCTAATCTGGACGATGGTTCAGCGTTGATGGCTTTTCAAATACGCCGCAAAGGCGGGGGTAAAGTATGGGCGTACGCGGCATTGCGCGATCCTTCCGGGAATATGCGATTGTTTGAACCGGAGCAAGTCGAATTCACCCCGATCCGCACTTGGCAATCGCCGCATACGGAGGCGGTTTATCCGGTTGCGATGCATATCCGTACCGCTGAGATCGAATGGCGGCTTACGCCTTTGCTGGATGATCAGGAACTGGATTCGCGTCAATCCACTGGTTCGGTTTACTGGGAGGGCGCGGTGACGCTGACTAAAGACAATCAGCCCGCCGGAAAGGGTTATCTTGAGTTAACCGGTTACGTGAAACCTTTAGCATTATGAAAATGATTTTTATCCCGGAGAATATTGGCTCGATGAATGAAAATAGCCTGAAAACACAAGGCGAATCGGCCGATAGCGCGCGGGATATTTTGCCCGATTGCATGGATTTTTATAGTAAAAATAGGGCATACTCAATTTCAATACTTTCAATGTTGTTAAATGTGAGTTAGAATTTGCCCACGCAGTGATCTTAATGGTGCAAGATGATTGCGAATAATGTACTCGGTTCTATAAAGAAAGGATTGCTGTCACAGTGAATCTAAGGAACAGAGATAAAGTGAAACGGTTATAAAGTTTTGTAATCGTATACGGAGGGACCGGTCACTGATCGGTTTTAATTCTTAATCAAAGGAGATTGTTATGGCCGAAATCAACAGAAGAGAAACAGATGCGCAAGTTTTAAGATTATTCTTCATTTCAACAGCTGTTTTCCTCGTTATCGGGGCAATTATTTACGGCGTATTCTAGACTGAAATACTCACTAATGTCCTTTTGAGGTTTAAGTTTTACTAAAAAACTTATTCCATCACAGTAAGTGATAGATAGGACAGAGTCAGTCAATTATTCCCAAAATAATACCCATCTGGCGGAGAATCCGGTAGATGGGTATTATTTATTCAGGCAATGGAATGAGTATGTGTTGTAGCGATCTATGTAAGATTTTACCCCGCACCAGTGATTGATTATATAGACTTCCTCAGTCTGAATTCATACTGTCAGATCTTTACCCCTTTGGAAGCTTGATGGTTCATTGCTCGAATGAAGTCCTGCTCATGCATGGGTAGATAGAAGAAATAACCCTGTATAAAATCGCAGCCATACTGTTTCAGCTCCGCCAGTTGAGCTTCGGTTTCAACACCTTCCACAATCAGTTTTAATCCTAAAGAATGCCCCAATCCGATAACTGTGCGAATCAGCACTTGTTTTTCATGCTGGCTTTCCAAATCGTCAACGAACGACTTGCTGATTTTTAATAAATTGATGGGTAACTGAATCAATTGCGCTAACGAAGAATATCCAGTGCCAAATTCATCAATGGCAATTTGTAAACCGAGATCTGCCAGCCGATGAAAGACTGTTAGATTCGATTCAACATCCGGCATGAGCGCAGCCTCTGTTAACTCAACCACAATCTTAGCCGGATTGGCGCCTGTTTCTTGCAGGATAGCCGAAAAATTATTGAGTAATTGCTTATGGTTGAGCTGCCGGGCTGATAAATTGATGGATACGTAGGGTGCTTGATCCCCCCAACGCCGTTGCCAATCCGCCTGCGCTTTGCAACCTTCTCGAAAAACCCAGTCGCCGATGGAAAAAACCATTCCGGTCATTTCCGCAACCGGGATGAAAATTTCCGGTGATATGGATTTTCCATTCAAGTTCCAGCGCAGTAGTAATTCTGCACCGACGATTTGCTCGCTATCCGGTGTAATGATCGGCTGGTAAACTACCGTAAGCTCGTTGTGTTCGAGTGCTCGCCGCAATCCTTGGCCGATTGAATTTTTCTGATGCGCTTGTTTCTGTAGCTGATCATTAAAGAATTGCCATCCACCCCTGCCTTTTTGTTTCATCTCGTACATGGCTGTGTCTGCCGAGCGCATCATTTCGTCCGCGGAGTACTGCTGGCCATGACCGATAATAATGCCAATACTTGCCGTTACCGATAGACTCATATCCTGGCAGGTGATGTTTTCCTTCAAAGCATCATTAATGCGCGTTGCTAAATTTGCAATTAACTCCGGTTTTTCAACTTGCTCGCATAATACGATGAACTCATCGCCGGATAGTCTGCCCACGGTATCGTCAGGGCGGATTTGAATCAGCAGACGATCAGCGATTATTTTTAATACCTCATCGCCGGTTATGTGACCATAGGTATCATTAATTAGCTTGAAACCATCCAGATCAATAAACAGTAACGCGACATTCAGTTTTTTTCGCAAGGAGCGCTGCAGCGCGTTATTCAGCCGTTCATGAATCAATTTGCGGTTGGGTAAACCGGTCAGTGCATCGTGTGTTGACTGCCGGATTAATTCCTGCACTTGGTGCTTACGCTGTGTGATATCGGTCATGCTGACCACCAATATCCATTGGCCGCCGCTATGGAATTTGGCGATTCCTGCATCGAGCTCGATCAGTGTGCCATCCTTGCGATAGCCGATGACTGAATCGCGTTGACCCATGCGGCGCTGTGTTTCGCCGCCGATGACAAATTGTCTCAGTGCATCAATATGCCGCTCGCGGTAACGCGGCGGCAACAGGAAATGTACCGGCATGCCGGTTAATTCTTCCGCGGTATAGCAAAATAATTCGCAAGCACTGTGATTAGCTTCGAGAATGATGCCTTCTTCGTCAGTGACAATAATAATCAGATCGACGAAAGACAGAATCTTTTGTGCTGCATCATTGATGACTTGTTTGTGTGTCATGGCCGTATTCGCCGTGACTGGATGGGATAGCGGGAATGTTCCGGCGTTATTTGCGGGATACATCCAGAATTCTCAATGTAGCTGGACGTATTATTTGCGTTCAATAGGCCTAGGACCGGTACGATGGCGGGGCCATCAATACTCGCCATTCCGTTTATAGTGGGAGCCATTGAATCAAACCGTATCGGTTCGATAACTACTTTCATAAAATCCCGTTTTGTTATAGTTATTGGGATAACGCAATAAGTATTTAGAATATGAAATAGAGGAAATATCCTACAACAATGGTAAGAATTTTACTATAACTCTAGTACTTATGAAAGATCTCTGATAATTCACAGCAGGATGCTGATTGATTATTTTTAATCCACGACGTCAAATCCGGCATCAATGATCGTTTCTTTGAGTTGATTCAGACTGGTGTTTTCGGGATCGAATTGAACGATGGCTTGCGCCGGATCAAGCGTAACTTCCAATTGAGCGATTCCCGGCACATTCTTGAGGACATTTTTGATGCTATTGACACAGCCCATACAGGTCATGCCTTTTATTTTAATAGTGGCGGTTTGCATTACGACGACTCCCTAACAATGATTTTATTTTTAATGATTGGCTTGCCAGCGTTTTAGTAACAATGAATTACTGACAACTGAAACCGAACTCATGGCCATGGCGGCGCCGGCGATGACTGGATTGAGCATACCCATAGCCGCCAATGGAATACCAAGGGTATTGTAGACAAAAGCAAAGAACAAATTCTGGCGGATTTTCTTGAGTGTGGCGCGTGACAAGGAAATGGCATCGGCGACGCTCATCAGATCATTGCGTATTAGAGTGATATCGGCCGCTTCAATCGCGACATCGGAACCGGCGCCGATGGCGAAACTGACATCCGCAGCAGCCAGGGCGGGTGCATCGTTGATACCGTCACCCACCATCGCGGTAAACTGTCCGCTGTTTTTCATTGTTAACACTTCAGTTGCTTTATCCTGCGGCAAAACTTCGGCACGGTATTGCGTAATGCCGGTACGTTTGGCAATGGCCGCAGCGGTCACAGTGTTATCGCCGGTCAGCATGATCACTTCAATACCCATCGATTGCAGTTGTTTGATTGCTTTGATCGATGTATCCCGCAGCCGGTCCGCAATCGCCAGATAGCCGAGCAGCTGAGGTACATCGCCAGTCGTGGATGCAACGCCGATAACGGTTTTTCCTTCCGCTTGCAACGCCGTGATTTGTTGCGCATCTACAGCGACACCGTGCTGTGTCAAAAATTTGGGCGAACCGAGCAGGTACTGGATGCCATTCATGCGAGCAGTGATGCCGCTGCCGGCAATGGCCGAAAAATCTTCAATGGCGTACAGCGATAGCTGTTGTTTTTGCGCGCGATCCAGGACCGCCCGCGCCAGCGGGTGTTCGGATCCTTGTTCCAGGGAAGCAGCGATGTGCAGCAATTCTTGTGAACTTAATGACTCCACCGGAACAATATCGGTGACTTCCGGTTGCCCTTCGGTCAAGGTACCAGTCTTGTCGACAATCAGCGTTTGAATTTTCTCCGCATGTTCTAGTGCCGCTGCATTTTTCACCAGCACTCCGGCCTGCGCGCCGCGTCCGGTGCCGACCATAATGGCGGTCGGTGTGGCAAGCCCCAGTGCGCAGGGACAAGCGATGACTAGCACGGCAACGGCATTGATCAGCGCGGTAACAAATTCGTGCGTGAGCCACCAGGTGATCCCCAGCGTCAGGACGCTGATGATCACGACGACCGGAACGAAAATTCCCGAAATTGTATCCGCCATGCGTTGAATGGGCGCTTTCGAACCTTGCGCTTCTTCGACCAAATGGATAATCGCGGCCAGCTGTGTATGCGCACCCACGCTGGTGGCGCGGCATTTGAGCAAACCTTGTTGATTCAGTGTGGCAGCAAACACTTTGGTGCCGGCTTGTTTGCTGACGGGCAAGCTTTCACCGGTCAGCATGGATTCGTTGACGCTGGATGTGCCTTCAACGACGACACCATCGACCGGCAAATTTTCACCCGGGCGCACAATAAAAACATCGTTGACTTGCAGGCTGCTGGCCGGTACTTCGAGAATATCGCCATTGCGTTCGATACGAGCTGTTTTGGGTTGCAGCCTGATCAAGGCCTCGATCGCCGCGGAAGTTTTTCCTTTGGCGCGTGCTTCCATCAATTTGCCGAGTAACACAAGCGTGATGATGGCTGCGCTGGCTTCAAAATAAACATGCTGATCCACCGCAAACGCGGTGACTGCGGCACTGAAGAAATACGCCATGCTGGTGCCTAATGCCACTAGCACATCCATATTGGCGCCGCCGCCTCGCAGGGAATGCCATGCGCCGGTATAGAAACGGCGTCCGATCCAGAATTGCACCGGTGTGGCCAGTGCCCATTGCAGCCAGCGCGGCAGCATGTCCATGTCGTGACCGGTAAACATGGCGCCCATTTGCAGTACCAGCGGCAAGGTGAATGCCGCTGCAATCCAGAATAACCGCAATTCGGCTTTGTAAGCGGCGAGCCGCCGCGCTTTTTCCTCGGCATGACTGGATTCGCTGATTTCAGTGGCGTCATATCCGGCGTTGATGACCGCTTCGATCAAACGATCGACTGTCATCATACCCGGCATGAAACTGACCCTGGCTGTTTCAGTGGCCACATTGACTGTGGCGGTGACACCGGGCAATTGATTCAAGGCTTTTTCGATGTGTCCGGCACAGGCGGCGCAAGTCATTTTGTGTAGTTGCAGTTGCACCGTACGCGGTGCAATGTGAAAACCGGCTTTCTCGATGGCTTTAATCAACACATCCGCATTTGCCTGATTCTCGTCATAGCTGACCTGAGCTTTTTCGTTGGCGAAATTAACGGCCGCTTCGACACCGGGCAATTTGTTGAGATTCTTCTCGATACGCGCGGCACAGGCTGCACATGTCATGCCTTCAATCGGCAGTTCAAGGTGTTTGAGCGGTTGGGAATTCACGGTAGCTTTTTCCGGGTGATGGTGTGATTATGGCAATTACTGACGATCCGGCACCAGTACGCCATCCACCAGCCGGACTCTGTCGCCTTGATGGAAATTGGCCGCATCCGGAAGTGCAATGATGGCTTGCCTGCCATCATTCATGGTGATGCCGATCTGATATTGATCGTGCGGCTGCGGTGTGTTTCCCGCAGGAACGCCATCCACGGCACCGGGATAGTGTGTGCCGGGCGGATACGGATTCTGGCGGATAATCTCCCGGGCGACAGTTCCGGCGACGATCCCGCCTGCAATGGCATTCAGGCCGGGGCCTTGTCCGATTCTATTGATGGAATTGATAACGCCGCAGTTGATACATCCTGCTGTTGATGGTTGCCGGGGTATGGCGCCGGCATCGGTGCTTTTGATACTAACGCTGTTGCGGGGCGCGGCAATGGCGGTGCCAATGCGATGAATGGTTCTGGACGGCCGGTTAACATCGGGTGGGCTTTCCGGTGGTGGCTGGGTGGTCAGGTGCTGGGATTGCAACGGCGGGTGATTCTGCTCCGCGACGGTTGATTGTGCGAATACTACAGCCGGAACACAGACACTGAAAAGGATGGCTGATCCTATCAGCCGTTTTACGGTATTCAAGACGGAACGGCTACTCAACATCGCGAATCTCCTTGCAGTCAATTGCTGTAACGAATTTTTTAGATCGAGATGAATGGCGTTGGTTTCATTATAGCGATTCCCGCCGGGTCTGATCGATTCCTTACGCGAATCCGGTCAGTTGGTTTTTTTCGGCACATCTTTTTGTGCCGAAGCATCCTGCTTGGCAGGTGTTATATCTGTTGCATCTTCTTGCTGCTGTTTTTTGATCATCAATGCAGCGATGAAGATACCGAGTTCGTACAGAAGGCATAAAGGTACCGCTAGCATAAACTGCGAAACTACGTCAGGCGGGGTGAAAATGGCGGCGATAATGAATGCGCCGACAATCACATATGGGCGGATTTTCTTGAGTTTTTCAATGGTGATCACGCCTGTTCTGACTAATATGATGACAAAAACCGGTACTTCAAAAGTGACGCCGAAAGCGATAAACATCGATAAAACAAAACTCAGATATTTGCTGATATCGGTCATTACCGCGACACCTTCCGGCGCGAAATAGGTAATGAATTCAAATACCAGCGGCAACGCGGCGAAGTAAGCGAACGACATGCCGCAAAAGAACAGCAGGCTGCTGCCGAAAACCAGTGGCAGCGCCAGGCGTTTTTCGTGAGAATAGAGCCCCGGTGCGACGAAAGCCCAGATCTGATACAGCGTGTGTGGCAAAGTAATGACAAAAGCCATCATCATGGCGACCTGCATCGGTACAAAGAATGGCGTCGCGACATCGGTGGCGATCATTTGCCCGCCTTGAGGCAGTTTTTCCAGCAACGGTTGTGCCAGTATGGTGTACAGTTCACGCGCATAGAAGGCGCAGGGCAGGAATCCAAGCATGAGCACGGCCAGGATGCGAATCATCCGGACGCGCAATTCCACTAAATGCGATAGGAATGAGCCTTCAAGCATGGTGATCGCAGTAGCGCTGGTTATATTGAATCGGCATCGATAAATACCTGGTAGTCCGCGCCAAACGGCTACTTTCTTTCCTGACCGGGACCATACTGTGCGGTTTCATTGTTGCCGGAGATTGTGGCTTGCGGCTCTTGACCGGATTGTGGCGGCAACGAACCGGGGGATGGGCTGTCTTCGGGTTTTGCATCGGTCATCGTTGTTTTCAAGCGATCGACGCCTTCGTGTACCGAGTCTTCCATCGATTGCACCGTTTCCTGCACCGAGGACTGCATTTTTTTCAGCTCCTCCATGCGCATTTCGTTATGGATATCGGTTCTGATGGCATAAACGAAGTTGCGGCAGCGTCCATACAGATGGCCTACTGTGCGTGCCACGGCGGGCAGACGTTCGGGTCCGATGACGATCAGTGCCACGATCGAGATAACCAGCAACTCCATAAAACTGATATCAAACATGTTGTTGCGTAGACCGAATTCAGAGTGGTGAAACGATTATTGATGTGAGCATGACCGGATTCTCCTGCGGAATGAGGCTCCCTAAGTCCTGGTGTGCGCTTTTTCCTTGATTTCAGCGTCAGCTGCCGCGCTATGCGATGCGTTGGCTGTATTGGCAGACGGTTGCGTGTGATTTTCCTTGAAGGTATTCGTGCCGGGTTCCTTGCTTGCCGTCACTTCAATCACAGTTTCATTGGCTGGATTTACGCGGGCTGAAGCTGTATCGGTTTCCGATTCCTTCATGCCTTCCTTGAATCCTTTCAACGCTCCGCCCAGATCGCTACCGAGGTTGCGCAGTTTTTTTGTGCCGAATACCAGTACAACAATAACCAGCACGATAATCCAATGCCAGATGCTAAATGTACCCATGACTTTCTCCTGTGAAATGGAACAGTGCTGGCCTAGCCGTGGTGAATCATCCCAGGCAGATGTTCCCGGCCGCCGATGATGTGGAAATGGATATGAAATACCTCTTGTCCGCCTGCCCGTCCGGTATTGATGATCGTGCGGAAACCATCTTCGCAGCCTTGCGCTTTCGCCAGTTTAGGCGCTAATAATAGCATTTTCCCCAGTAAATCCTGATGATTATCTTGCGCGTCTGCGAGTGAATCGATGTGCAGCTTGGGGATCAGCAAGAAATGCACCGGTGCGGCCGGATTGATATCGTGAAACGCGAGAATATCATCATCTTCGTACACTTTGTTGGATGGGATTTCTTTGCGTGCGATTTTGCAGAATATACAGTTATCCATGGCTAATCCGGTTTTCGAGAGGCTTTTTCTACGATGCCGGAGACGCCTTCGCGTCTTTCCAGTTCGCGCAGTACATCGTCCGGCGTCAGTCCGTGGTGTGCGAGCAATATCAGACAGTGAAACCATAGATCAGCGGTTTCATAAATCACCTGGTCGGTATTGCCATCTTTGGACGCCATCAACGTTTCGGCAGACTCTTCCGCGATTTTCTTGAGTATTTTGTCCTGTCCGCCATGTAGCAGTTTGGCAACGTACGAGCTGTTCGCATCGGCTGATTTGCGCGCTTCGATGGTTTCCGCGAGGCGGCGAAGAATGGTGGTATCGGTCATTGGGTGTAAATTTCGTCCGGATCTTTGATAATGGGGGCTACGGTAACCCATTCAGTACCTTCCAGTTTCTGGAAGAAACAGCTGTGCCGCCCGGTATGGCAGGCGATTCCGCCGGTTTGTTCGACTACGAGCAGCAATACATCTTCGTCGCAATCCAAATAAATTTCTTTTACTTTTTGTGTGTGCCCCGATTCTTCGCCCTTGTGCCACAGTTTCTTACGCGAACGTGACCAGTATACGGCTTCACGTTTCTCGACGGTCAGCTTGAGCGCTTCGCGATTCATCCAGGCGACCATGAGGATTTTTCCGCTATCCGCTTCTTGGGCGATGACCGGTATCAATCCATCTTCCGACCAATTGATTTTGCTAAGCCAAGTATCAGGAGGCATACAGTAAGCAGTACTTTCGTTCAGTTATAAATTTCACCGGCGATTCTAACATTATAACCGCACTTCAATACCATGCTGCGCCATATACTGTTTGGCCTGCTGCACGGTAAATTCGCCATAGTGAAAAATACTGGCGGCCAACACCGCATCCGCATGCCCTTGCAAGATACCGTCGACCAGATGATCCAGATTGCCAACTCCGCCGCTGGCGATGACCGGAATATCGATGGCGTCCGATATCGCGCGTGTCAAGGCAAGATCAAAACCATTTCGTGTGCCATCCCTATCCATGCTGGTGAGTAAAATTTCACCGGCACCGAACGACTGCATTTTGATGGCCCACTCAATGGCATCGATACCGGTTGCTTTACGTCCGCCGTGGGTGAAAACTTCCCAGCGCGGCGTAGCGCCGGGTGGATTGACTTGTTTGGCATCGATTGCCACCACAATACATTGCGAGCCGTAATGATCGGATGCGTCGGCGACCAGCTGCGGATTCAGAACGGCCGAGGTATTGATACTGACTTTGTCGGCACCGGCATTGAGCAGGCGGCGGACATCCGCTACCTGGCGCACACCGCCGCCAACTGTCAGCGGTATGAATACTTGTGTTGCTACAGCTTCAATGATGTGCAGAATCAGGTCGCGATTATCCGAGCTGGCGGTGATGTCGAGAAAGGTGAGTTCATCCGCGCCTTGCTCATCATAGCGGCGCGAGATTTCCACCGGATCGCCCGCGTCGCGCAGTTCAACGAAGTTTACACCTTTAACCACACGCCCGTTGGTTACGTCCAGGCATGGAATGATACGTTTAGCGAGGCTCATCGGATTTAAAAGCCGGTTGTGAAAATGAGAAGGAAATAATGTGTGCGGTAGTGATTGTCAGCGGGGCAGCATCAGGAGATGCCATTATCTTTGCTGAGTTTGTCAGCCAGTACCTGCGCTTCCTTGAAATCCAGCGAACCTTCATAAATAGCACGCCCAGTAATGGCGCCCATGATGCCTTCCGATTCGATTTCGCACAGTTTGTGGATATCATTGATGTTGGTGATGCCACCGCTGGCGATGACCGGTATGGTGAGCTGTCTGGCCAGTTCAACGGTGGCATTGATGTTGATGCCGTTCAGCATGCCGTCTCTGCCGATATCCGTGTAGATAACTGCCTCTACGCCATAGCTTTCAAATTTCTTCGCCAGATCGATGACATCATGTCCGGTGATTTTGGACCAGCCATCCACCGCCACTTTGCCTTCCTTGGCGTCCAGTCCGACCATGATCTGTCCTGGAAATGCATTGCAGGCATCTTGCAGGAATCCTGGAATTTTAATGGCTGCGGTACCGATAATGATGTACGTGATGCCATCATCGAGATAACGTTCAATCGTATCGAGATCGCGAATGCCGCCGCCCAATTGAATTGGAATCTGGTCGCCCAGGGCGTCAACAATTTCACGGATCGCAGCTTCATTTCTCGGTTTTCCGGCAAATGCACCGTTTAAGTCGACCAGATGAAGTCTACGCGCGCCTTGATTCAGCCAGTGCGCCGCCATTTCGCCGGGGTTCTCGGAAAACACCGTAGCGTCTTCCATAACCCCTTGTTTGAGCCGGACACAATGTCCATCTTTAAGATCTATTGCAGGAATAATCAGCATAGCTTAATCAGAGTTGATAGTTGATTAACAGAGTCAGTTTACTACTTTTGGTTTTAGAAGTGCGGTGTCCATTTGGCAAAGTTACTCAACAGGGTTAATCCTGCCAGTTGACTCTTTTCCGGATGGAACTGTACCGCGAAAATGTTATCTTTTGCAACGGCGCAAGTAAATGGGAAAGGATAATGGCTTTGTGCCGCGATCAATGCCGTATCGGGTGTTGCAACATAATAGCTGTGCACGAAATAAAAGCGCGCATCCGCCACGATGCCTTCCCATAAAGGATGTTTGACCGCCTGATATACTTGATTCCAGCCCATGTGCGGCACTTTCAGCTTCTGTCCATCTGCAGTTGTCATGGCTGAAGCCGGAAAGCGCACGACTTTTCCGGGCAGGATGTTCAAGCCTTTGACATTTCCTTCCTCGCTTTCCTCGAACAGCATTTGCAGACCCAGGCAGATGCCAAGAAAAGGTTTGTGCTTAGCGGCCTCGATGACGGCCTCGCGCAATCCGCGAGTTTCCAGCTCATCGATACAGTTACGCATGGCGCCTTGCCCAGGCACCACGACTCGATTGGCTTTGCGAACGATGTCAGGGTCGCTGGTGACCGTTGTTGAAACCGTTGGTGCCACATGTTCAAGCGCTTTATGAACGGAACGTAAATTTCCCATTCCATAATCAACAATTGCGATATCAGTCATACCGTGATGTATAGAAGCAAAGTGACTTACAAAGTACCTTTGGTGGATGGAATAATTCCGGCTGCTGCGGGATCGTGCTCGATCGCCATGCGCAGGGCACGCCCGAATGCTTTAAAGACGGTTTCGGCCTGGTGATGCGCATTTCTGCCGGATAAATTGTCGATATGCAGCGTTATCAAGGCATGATTCGTAAGGCCCTGGAAGAATTCATGAAACAGATCGACATCAAAATCACCGATACGCGCGCGCGTGAAAGCGACATTGAAGACCAAGCCCGGACGGCCGGATAAATCGATGACCACACGCGATAATGCTTCGTCCAATGGCACGTAAGCATGACCATAGCGGCGCAATCCTTTTTTATCGCCCACCGCTTTGGCAAATGCCTGGCCCAAAGTGATGCCGATATCTTCAACGGTATGATGGGCGTCGATATGCAAGTCGCCTTTTGCGGCAATGGCAAGATCGATCATGCCATGACGCGCGATCTGATCGAGCATATGGTCGAGAAACGCCACACCGGTTTCGAGTGTGGATTGACCTGTTCCGTCCAAATTCAGATTGACACTGATCTGGGTTTCCAGCGTATTTCTTATGACTTGTGCCCGGCGCATAGATGATTAATCTTGGATGAATGCAAGGAAATTTGAAAGGATTCTAAACTGTTTCACTCAGAATGGTACGTAATGCCGCGCAAAATTGTGAATTTTCATCGGGGGTACCCACGGTCACACGCAAGCAATTCTCTAATAAAGGATGAGTACCATCCAGGTTTTTGATCAGTATATTATGTTGTTTGAGCGCCTGAAAAATCCGGCTGGCTGCATTGACACGAAACAAAATAAAGTTTGCATCGGACGGATATACTTCAACGCCGTGCATTGTACCAAGAAATGCGTTCATTTTCGTGCGTTCCGATTTGATGGCTTCGGCTTGCTGCGATAATACCGCGGTATGATGCAATACTTTTTCTGCAATCAACTGTGTCATTATGCCAATATTATAAGGCAGACGCACCTTTTCCAGTTGTTTTAGCCATTCGGACCGGCCAATCAGAAGCCCAAGCCGCAAGCCGGCCAATCCTGATTTGGATAATGTTCGCATCAGCAGTAAATTCGGATATTGACTGAGTTTGTCGATAAAGCTCGCGTCCGCAAAAGCGTGATAAGCCTCATCGACGACGACAACGCCCGAAGTGGTTTGCAGAATGCGTTCAATCGCTGCCGGATCAAATAAATTGCCTGTCGGGTTGTTCGGGTAGGCCAGGAAAATGACTGCAGGCCGATGTTGAGCAATCGCCGCTAACATGACATCCAGATCCAGCGAGAAATCTTTCCGTAGCGGTACTCCGGCATATTGAATATTCGCAAACGTAGCAATCATCCGGAACATCACAAATGCCGGTTCAACGCTCATCAGCACAGCACCGGGTTTGGCGACCGCCATGGCGATGATTTGGATGATCTCATCCGATCCGTTACCCAACAGAATATCCATGTTATCGGCAATGCCCAGAGCCTGACGTAACGTTGCTTTAAGCGGAGCGGCGCTGGCATCGGGATAACGATTGACAGGCGCATGCAGTGTCAGTTGAGCGATTTCATCACGGAGCGCAGACGGTAGCGGATAGGGATTTTCCATCGCATCCAGCTTGATCATGCCGGTTGCCGGAGGCACATGATAAGCGGATAACGCGAGAATTTCCGGACGGATAATGTCTTCTGGGCTATAAAAATTAGGCATAGGCGCCTATTTTAACTCAATACAGGGTTTATAGTTCAACTTGTCGCCAGGCATTTATTCACTGGCACTCAGCAGTGATGGGGGATGGCGCCTCTTTATGTCGCTAAATCTTGCGCCAATGTACGAAACTCTTTTTGGCAGCCGCGTATTTTTTCTTGTACTGCTTTAGCTTGTATGGCATCGATTCCCAAGCACTCCATCAGTGAAGATGTATCGATATACGGGCAGCCGTCAGCTTGCGTTTGATCCTGCCGCAGGCGGTTAGCGATTGCGAGCAGTTTGACATAGGAGGCATGTTTACCCGAGTAATCCGGAAAATTTTGCTCGGCAACCGCAACGGCTATTTCTTCCGGCAGATCCCACGCTTTGATCAGATACATGCCGATCGTATCGTGGGTGATGCCAAAAACTTGCTGCTGCAATGTGCGCGCCTCTTGTTCTGGGTAGCGGGTCACCAAGTCATTCAGATAAGCGAATTCTTTAGGGTAAAGGTGCCCGAATAATAAATATCCAAAATTGTGAAATAACCCGCTCAAATAAATCAGCTCGCAATTGACGAGATGCTTTTCCGTCATGATCTGGCAAAGTTCGCGGCACAAGGCAGCACATTCCAAGGTTTGATGCCAAATGCGGATACGGCCGAGTGTGCCGTGATTCGGTAGCTTGAGGCAACCGGATGAGACGATGCCCATGGCTAAATTAAGTGCGGTGTTAAAGCCGAGTACCAGCGATACGGCATGATGAACCGAATTGATCCGGTTGCCGTAGCCGAAAATGGACATACGGGCATATTTCATAATAAAAGCTGCCAGACTGGGATCTTTCTCAATGACTCCCGCCAGCTGCTCCAGATTGGCTTCCGGATTGTTGCGTAACTTGAATAGTTCACGCGCAGTCTCCGGTAGCGGAGGAATTTGCCCGGCTTGCTGCAGGATACTGCGGAAGTTTTGGCTGAATTCCAGTTTGTTAATAATCAACATTGACTCGGTCTCAAAATTTTAGTTGGCACTATCAGTAACTGCTAACTTCTTATTATTTAATTGATATTTAGAAGAATAAAGTACTGATCGCAATGACATTGAAGAAAATTTGCCCGTTAGGTGAATCGGCAGGTTTCTTGTCTTCTTTACCGGAATCGCATTGTTATAATAGGCGGCTCATGTCGCCAGAATTAAATCCGCTCAGCGGCGCAGAAAAGTTTTTTCCAAAAGCGATCACTTTAAATAGCTCTCCCATTTCAGCCGGACTGACCAGTTTTTGTAATTGATTCGATTGCGGCAAGTAATGGCTGGTATCTTCCGCGGATGTTTGCGCGAGAATTTCAGTGATGCCGCAATTGAGCAGAAAATAGGCTTGTGTTGTGTAGCCCAGAAGCGCTAGTCCGCCACTTTGTCCGGCTTGGGTGATGGCGCTGAAATCGACATGACTGGTAATATCTTGCAATCCGGGCAGATAAAACGGGTCGTCATGCGCATGATGGCGGTAATGGCACATCAGCGTACCCTGGCTGCGTTGCGGGTGATAATATTCGCTGCGGCCAAAGCCATAATCGATGAGCAATATGACCCCTTGTTGCAGCGTGCTCGCCAGGCTGCGCATGAAATGAACGGCGGCAAGATTGATTTCGCTGACGTAATCGAGAGGGTAATTACTCGGATTAATTTCGGATGTCAGCTGATTGGCTATGGTATGCAGTTCCGCATCTTCAATGGGACGATCCTGCCATGCGAATTGATTGTCTTGCCAAGTCACGCCGCGTTCCAGCACGGTATCATCATGCCATCTGACGACATGAACCGGCATTGCATCCAATACTTCATTGGCGAGCACGACGCCGGTAAATTGACCGGGTAACTGCTCCAGCCATTCGATTCGATCCGCAAGATGGGGTATTTCTTGCATAAGGCGTGATTGCTGCCGTTCACGCAGATCGGCGCTGACTTCAAGAATAAAATATTTCTCTGGCAACGCAGCGCATTTTTCCAGTTCCAGCAAAATATCCCGCGCCAGCTTGCCCGAACCGGCACCAAATTCGAGAATATTAAACTGAGCGAGGTGCTGTGAAATTTGCCATAGCTGTTGCGCCAGTGTGCGGCCAAATAGCGGAGAGATTTCCGGGGCGGTGACGAAGTCTCCTGCACTGCCCAGTTTGGTTGCGCCGCTGCTGTAATAACCCATTCCAGGTGCATACAATGCAAGATTCATATAATCTTCAAAAGAGATCCAGTTATTGGCTGCAAGAATCTTTTTCCGGATCATCGCTTGTACCGATCGGCTATGTGCTAAAGCAATTTCACTGGGAGGTAGCATGTTTATGATCAATGATATAGGAAATAAAGTTAGAGTGGATTGTAAAGTTTATTCGTAAAATGGGCCATAGTGTATCAGTTCTTTGAAGGAGACGTACGTGCAAGGAAATGTGATTTTGGTGACTGGTGGTGCAAAGCGGGTAGGGGCGGCTATTTGCCGCCGGCTGCATGCGCAAGGCGCGCGGCTGGTTGTGCATTACCGCTCTTCATTCGAGGAAGCTAAAGCGCTGCACGACGAATTGAATCAAGAACGCTCTGATTCCGTGGCTCTGGTAAAGGCGGATTTGCTCGATACGGAATTATTGCCGGATTTGGTGGAAAAAGCAGTCAACCGTTTTGGCCAATTGGATGTGTTGATTAACAACGCTTCGAGTTTTTTCCCGACCCTGCTGCAACAGTGTACGCTGAACGATTGGCGCGATCTGGTCGGCAGCAATCTCCAAGCGCCGCTTTTTCTGGCTCAAGCGGCCGCACCCTATCTAAAGGAGCGGCACGGCTGCATCGTCAATATCGTCGACATTCATACCGAGCGGCCATTAAAGAACTATGTGATCTACAACGCCGCCAAGGGTGGATTGTTATCGCTGACCAAATCGCTGGCGGTGGAACTGGCGCCCGAAGTGCGCGTCAATGGTGTTTCTCCAGGCCCCATTCTGTGGCCGGAAGACGGCGAATGGGCTAATGAAGCGGAACGGAATCAAATTGTTGCCAGCACCTTACTTAAACGTTGCGGTGAACCGGATGATATCGCCAAAACCGTACAGTTCTTAATTGCCGATGCGCCTTATATCACCGGGCAGATCATTGCGGTGGATGGCGGGCGGAGTATTCATTTATGAAGGGTGTTCATTCAGGTTGAATGGTTATTCGCCAAACGCATCCTTAATCCACTCGATTTCCTGTCCACTGATGCCCGATAACAGCAACGCATCAAACCGGCAGGGCGGTTCGCTATTGAGCTGGGATAGATAATGCCGGGCGGTGCTTAGCAGTTTGGCTTGTTTCGCCGGTGTGATGCTGACGGCGGCACCGCCGAATGATTCGTTTGCACGCATGCGGACTTCGACAAAAACCAGGGTTGCGCCGTCGCGCATAATCAAATCGATTTCACCGAAACGGCAACGGTAGTTCTGTGCCACGAGCACGAGGTTTTGCCGCTGCAGGTACGCTAGCGCTATTTGTTCGGCGTCACTGCCCTTCATCTTCGGGGGGATTCTGGGGTGTTTCCGGCGTATTCGATGGTATTGTGATCAATCGCACTTTACCATTATCGAATTGCGCCGCTACGGGCTCGCGCGTGAATAGGTTGGGTGGCGCGAAGCGGATATTGCCGGTGACACCATCCAAAGTAATTTCTTTGGCGAATTGCTGTTGCAGCAGATTGGTCATCAAACGGAAAGCATCGATACCCAGTGCGTAGAGACGTTCCATCTCGGTGCTCCTGGTTTTGCCGGTGTGACGATACGCCATGACGGCAGGGTGATCGGGTTGCAGTAACCACGGCATATCGAGAAACTGAATGCCATTCAAATCGCTAGCGAGCAGGAAGTTATCGGTTCCGGTAAAAATCTGTGAGGTGGCATACACCGGCGCTTCCGGATCGAGATAAGCGCGCAGGATGCGTGACTTGGCGGCATCCAGGGCCAGAAAAGCCAGCCGGTCAGTACCGGTTGTCAATTCGCGCAGTTGTTGCAATATCAACGGATTCTCGCTATAGCGCACCGATTCGAGGGTTTTTCCATATTCATCCTGCCAGCGCTGTTTAAAGGCATTTTGCAGGCGTTTCGATAGAGCACTGTCGTCGCCGATAATAACGGCATGGCTTCTACCGCTTGCGAGCGCCAATTTTGCGATTTGAGCGGCTTCGGTATCCGTTTGCAAACCGAATAGATATAGTTTGGCAGGCAGGGTCTGATGGTTATCGGCCGTGTTGAGTGTCAGTGTCGGTACTGCTAGTGTTTGATTGGAAGCGATGGCGGATACACCGTCGCGCGTCAACGGTCCGACCACGAAGGTCGCGCCGGAAGTCACGGCGTGATAATAGTTCATCACGATATCGAGCGGATCGTCACTGGTCGGGTACAGACGGATTGTCAGCGGCAACGATTGTCCGCGCTGCGCGGCAGCTTCAAATCCTTCTTTGACCACATTTGCCGCTTCTGCAAACGCCGTGGATTCAAGCGGAAGCAACAGTGCAATATGTGCAACGATCAACGGCCCGGGTACAATTTCCGGCTGTGAGGATTCTTCCACGCCGGTGGCCATGGCTGGCGGGTTGCCGTATAGTGCCAGGAGTAATACCGCGAGAATCGTCAATAAACGTGGCATAGTGAGGATTATGCTGGAAAAAAGTGCATTATATGTGGTTGCAACCCCAATAGGAAATTTAAGCGATATCAGCTTGCGCGCGCTGGATGTATTAGCAAAAGCCGACGTAATCGCCGCCGAGCATGTGCAGAATTCCAAACATTTATTGGCGGCGCATGCCATTACGGCGAAATTGATCGCGCTGCATCAACATAACGAGGCGGCAGTCGCGGGCAAAATAGTCACTTTGCTGGAATGCGGGAAAAGCGTCGCTTTGATAACCGATGCAGGCACCCCCGGTATTTCCGATCCCGGCGCGATTGTCGTGCAACGCGTGCGGGAAAGCGGCTACCGGGTTGTTCCGGTGCCCGGCGCGAACGCGGCCATTTGCGCCTTATCCGCAGCTGGCATCATGAATCCACATTTTTTGTTCTATGGCTTCCTGCCAACAAAAAGCGGGTTGCGCAAACGTGAGTTGATGGCATTAAAATCGCATCCCTATACATTGATATTTTATGAAGCGCCGCATCGGATTCTGGAATGCATTACGGATATGATCGATATCTTTGGCGCGCAGCGCGAAATTACCCTGGCGCGGGAATTAACCAAATTATTCGAAACCATTCATAGCGGAACACTAGTCGGCGTATTGTCTTGGTTGCAGGCGGATACGAACCAACAAAAAGGCGAGTTTGTATTACTGTTATCCGGGGCGGAAATTGTGGATAAATCCGAGATCAGCGACGAAGCTCGGCATACATTAACCTGTTTGCTGGCTGAGTTACCATTGAAACAAGCGGTTAAACTGGCCACAGCGATTACCGGCGCGAACAAAAACACGCTGTATCAATTGGCGCTGGATTTAAAGGCAGGGGGAGATTCCGGATAGCATGGATGCTTGCGCTATAATGCGGCTATTTAACCCATTTGTGGATAAATCTTGACCAGCATTACCATTACCATTACCCGGCCTGACGATTGGCATTTGCATTTGCGCGATGGCGAACAGTTGCACGTCGTGTTGCCACATACCGCCAAACAATTTGCGCGCGCCATCATCATGCCCAACCTGAAACCGCCGGTGGTGACAGTCGAAATGGCGCTGGCGTATCGAGCACGAATCCTGGCGGCTTTGCCTGCGGCATTGCAGTCCGCATTTGAACCGTTGATGACGCTGTATTTGACCGATAATACTCCGCCGTCGGAAATTATCCGGGCTAAGGACAGCGGCATGATACACGGCGCGAAATTATACCCGGCGGGCGCTACAACCAATTCGGATGCCGGTGTTACCGATATCGCCAAATGCTATGCCGCGCTGGCGGCGATGGAACAGAATAATCTGCCGTTGCTGGTGCACGGCGAGGTGACGGATTCCGACGTGGATGTGTTTGATCGCGAAAAAGTTTTTATCGACCGAATACTGGCGCCGCTGACACGCCGTTTCCCGGGTTTGCGCATCGTATTTGAGCATGTCACCACGCGCGATGCGGTGCAATTTGTAACGGCAGCATCCCGGCGGATTGCTGCGACAATCACGGCGCATCACCTGTTATTGAATCGTAATGCGCTGTTTCAAGGCGGTATCCGTCCACATCATTATTGCCTGCCGGTGTTAAAACGTGAAATACACCGGCAAGCTTTGCTGGATGCGGCGACCGGCGGAAATCCTAAATTCTTTCTCGGTACCGATAGCGCACCGCATGGGCAAACAAGTAAAGAAAATGCCTGTGGCTGCGCAGGAATCTTTACAGCGCATGCGGCCATCGAGTTATATGCGACAGCTTTTGAACAGGCTGGAGCGCTGAATAAACTGGAAGCGTTCACCAGTTTTCATGGCGCGGATTTTTATCAACTGCCGCGCAATAAAGACTCAATTACGCTGAAGAAAGAAAGCTGGATTGTCCCGGAGCAGTTTGATTTTGCCGGAGAGCAATTAATACCGCTCTATGCGGGTAATCCTGTAAATTGGAAATTGGTGTAAAGCCGGGAAATTTTTGCAAAAACGTGGGCGCGGAGAATTACCAATGTTTTAATGCCCGGTTCCAGCAGTAAAGCAACTTGGCAAAGCCATTGTAGGCGAGTCGTGCCAGTGACCTGATGACCGGCAATTGCAGCAAGTTTGCCAACCAACGCTGATTCGGAGTCTGCTGCCAGAGATAGATAAATGCATCGATACCGATATGCAACCGGCCACTATCGTCTTTTACGTGTAATCGTTCGCGCACCTGTTCCAACGGATTGCCCGTTTCTGACACCGAGCCCGGGTTGTTGTGTACATCCACCCAGTCAATGCCCTTGATCCCGCGCTGTTCCATGCGCTGGCATTGATCTTTTATGCCTGCATTGCAAACAGGGCAAGCACTGTTGTAATACACTTTAATCGGCATTCCGGAGTTTGTTTCTATTTAAGAATCGACTGAGAATCAGTCTGTTGCGTGCTTAGTGCAATTCCGGATGTTGATTGATGCTTGTGCGTAAGTTTTTTTGTCTGTTCTCATTTCTTTTATATCCCAATAATTTATGGGAGCAATATACGCCTAAGCTCAGCGCGATGATAGTCAAAAGCAGTGGAATAGGTGTAGGTATTTCCAGATACCAGCGCCACCACTCCAGGCCGGCAAATATCAGGAAAATAGATGGCGCGATGATTAAAGGCAATACATCATTATCGAGCATCCTGTGGATTTTTTCTTGCACGAAGCGGCTCGCATTGTTAAGAAAACTGTCTGTTTTAGGTGAATACATTTTTGTTTTGGGTTTAATGACTTTTAGGTGTAGTTTTGGCATAGGAATAATTCGTCAGTGTGTGATTGTGAATGTGGATTAATTGAACGAAGTCGGATCAAATTCCTGATCTTAATCTCTCAGCACTTATCGGAAGCGGATGCCAAAAGTTTATAGTTTGATAGAATGTAGTGCTGGATTCATATCGTGATAACTGTTATGAAGATCGCTCGTCAGCGCGATATATCAATCCAATTTGGTATTTTCTGATGTAACGATAGTGGATCGTGGACTGCTGTCCAGAATGTACGTAAATCCTGTGAAACTGCGACAAAAAGCGAATATTCTGGTGTCGATGGAATGAAGCTGATAAATCGGATTTTCCAGCGAGATTGGATCAGTGCTTTGGAAGCATGCCGCTGGTGTAGGTGATACCGCAAATAGTTAAATGAAAACTGCCCGATAAAATCGGGCAGTTATTTTTAGGTGGTTTGATTTTTGCGGCGTATGGCTAATCCCAGCAATCCTAAACCGGCTAATAGCATCGCATAAGTCTCAGGCTCAGGAACCGCGCTGGTAAATGAGATATCGACGTTTATGCCATCTAAAGATCCAAAAGATTGTCCGGCACTTTTTGTAAAGGCGAATGAAAGTGTATCTCCGGCAACAACGGCCAAATCATCACCGCTGATATGCCATGGATTGGTTCTGTCGCCATAAGAAGCGTTTGATATTGTGGCTGAACCCAGGAAAGATCCGCCCAACGATATAGAAGCATCATTTGAGCGATTTACAATCGAATGGGCGTACCAAATATCACTGGTGAAATCGACTATGCCGTTACTGGGTGCAGTCCATACTACAAATAATGGATCTCCGCTGTTGGGGCTATGAATGATTACATCCCCAGCTAAGAAATCGGTATCGGTTTGACCTGCGCTACTACCGCTCACTGCGGTTTTAGTGACGTCAGGTGTGTCGGTATTCAAATTAGGCCCGGTGCTGAAATAGCCTGAAGTAGTCGCAGGATAAAGCGGGTTGCCATTGTTCAAAGGTATTTGAGACGCCAGCAGTGTCGTCCCTTGTAAGAAAGACCAAGCTCCGTTTGGATTATTTGTGTTGCTGAAGTCACTGGATAAATTATAACTTGTTGCTGCAGAAGCAAGCATCGGTGATGCCAGCAAGGCGCCAATTATATATTTTTGAATTTTTTTCATTGTTGTCTCCAACTGTATGAGGATAAATCTCAAAGTGTTTCGCGAAATCCACTTAAGTGCTTAAAAATAAAATAATCCATTTTTAAGTCTGAAATGCTATCTTAAATAGAGGTCAGTTTCTATTATTGATTTGTCCTATCTTTGGGGGTGTTTAAAAACGTCAGATTGATTGATTGGATCGATTCCTGCCAATCCGCCGATCAGCCAGCTGGTTCGATGTAACTATGGGGCTAAAACGAAATTGGGGAACGGATGTTTTTTGCGGAACAATATTGAGTACTTTTAAGCCCTAGAGAGGAATTAGAAAGCTCGTTGTTTATTGGTGCAGAAGATCGGCAAGTCTTCGAACCAACTTTTCTCAATTCTACAAGACTGGAACCAAATCCTGAAGGATATTCCGATAGATAATTATCCGGAGCCCTGACAATATCTTAACTAATTGACACGCCTCTAGCAGCGGTACGCCGAGCAATCGGATACCGCTGTTTTCATATCTCAAATTCTTCTTTTCGTTCTGTGACCTTCCTCGTTTCCCGACGAGTGAAGGCCGGATGTGTATTGTTCAAGCAAAGGAGTAATGAATGCCCGAACAAACTACAAAAAATGCTTCCCCTTTTTGCCTGCGCCTGACATCTGAAGAGCGTGCCACGCTTGAGCGTGAGGCCGCCGGACTACCTTTAGGAGAATATATCCGAGGGTGCGTGTTTGATGTAAACCGCGCCAAACGCCGTACTCGCAATAAACATCCGGTCAAGGATCACAGGATTTTAAGTCAGCTCCTGGGCGAACTGGGCCGGTTGAGACTGGCGAACAATCTCAATCAACTGGCCAGATCCGCTAATTGCGGCCTGCTGAATCTCACCCCGGAAGTTAAAACATCATTGCTGAATGCCTGCGCCGATATCCGCCATATCCGGGAAGTTCTGATGAAATCCCTAGGTCTTGACAGGTAGCTTCATGATTATCATTGCCTCTCAGCGTGGCGGTGCAGCCAAACTGGCCGCGCATCTGCTCAATGATCGTGATAACGATCATGTCGAGTTGCATGAAATCAGCGGTTTTATGTCTGAAACGTTGGACGATGCGTTGCAGGAAGTTCGTGCCCAGGCAATGGGTACGCGCTGCAATCAGTATCTATTCTCCGTCAGTCTCAATCCGCCAGAAACGGAGAAAGTCGGAACGGATGTGTTCGAGCAAGCTATCAGCCGCATCGAAGAGCGCATGGGCTTACAGGATCAACCACGCGTTATCGTATTCCATGAAAAAGAAGGCAGACGCCATGCGCATTGCGTCTGGTCACGCATCGATACCCAAGAGATGAAAGCGGTCAATCTGCCGTTTTACAAAAGCAAGCTCATGGAGATTTCGAAAGAAATATACCTGGAGCAAGGCTGGAAACTGCCTGCCGGATTGATCGAACGGAGTCAAAGCAATCCGCTCAATTTTACACGGGCGCAATGGGAACAAGCCAAACGGTTGGACGACGACCCAAGGCTGATAAAAGCGACCTTGAAAGACTGCTGGGCAGTATCGGATAGCAAGGAATCTTTTCAAAGCATATTGGAGCAACGCGGCTACTATCTGGCTAAAGGAGACCGGCGCGGTTTTGTCGCTATGGATTGGCGCGGAGAAGTGTTTTCCTTGTCGAAATGGCTGGATGTTAAAACCAAAGAACTCAAGGAGCGGCTCGGTGATCCCGCGCAGCTTCCCAGCGTGGAGGAAACAAAAACCAATATCGATCAACGCTTGGTTGAGCGGATGCAAAGTTTCACTGCCGAGATCCGGAAACACAGCCATATGCGTATGGAACCGCTGCTGGAACAGAAAGCAAGAATGAAAGCGCGGCATCAAACTGAGCGGGAAAATCTTACTGAAACACAAAAACAACGTTGGCAGCAAGAAAGCGAAGATCGACAAGCTCGATTAAGCAAAGGCATCCGGGGTCTATGGGATCACCTGACCGGACAACACGGTCAAGTGATGGATCAAAACGAACGGGAAGCCTGGCAGGCAGTGATACGCGACAGGCAAGAGCGGGACGATCTGATTCAGCACCAGCTAGAAGAGCGCCGTGCTTTGCAACTAAATATCAAGAATGTGCGGCAGGATCGGAACAAAGAAATCGATCACCTGAAAACGATGATGTTTTCAGCATTGCCGCCGGAAATAAAAGCCCGGCTTCAGGAACAATTTGAATTGCATCGATCTCGACAAACCAAGCAGTCACTCCATCGGAACAACGATTATGATCTCTCGATGTAACAGCAAATAGGAAATATTCAGTGAACGCGCGGCTCAAATTCGATTTTTACCGAATAGCCGAGTGCACGGGCGTAATCTTCGACAGTAGCCAGCCTCGGCGACACATTCGAATGTAAGCTTTCCAAGCGCGAGATATTACTTTTTTTGGTACCCAGAAAATCGGCCATCTGCTCTTGCGTTACACCGGCCTTTTTACGCAAGGCAATCATCTGGCGTTTCATCTCGAATGCCGTCGAAAGTGCCTCGTATTCGGCTCTGACTTCGGGATCTTGTAAAGCCGTTTGCTGGAATTTATCGAATGTCGGGCGTTTAGTTGTCATCGCTTTGTACCTCTTTTAGTCGTTTTTGCACCGTTTCCATATGGTGTTTCGGTATTTTATTGTCCTTCTTGATCACCGTCAGCAGAATCACGATTTCCCTGTTTCTGACGGTGCAAAATACCGACCGGGAAATGCCCTCACGTCCCTTGGCTCGGATTTCGAATAACCCCTGCCCCAGTGGTGCGGTATGGGGCCGCCCCAGATCGGGGCCGAATTCCTGAATGAGTTCCGCGATACGCAGGAAATTGGCGAGAATCCCAGCTGGCAATGCCAGCGTTTCCGCCTCGACCTTCTCATTATAGAACGTGATCGTCCATGTCATAATTAAAGTTATCAGATATGATAACAATAATCAAGACATTCTTTCGAATGACTGGCTTATTTCAGACCAACCAGCAACCTCTAACAGAAAGACAAGCCAATGATTAAGAATTTCTTCCAAAAGAAGAAACGGATACCGTTGTTTCTCGTACCTAAAGTGCGCAAGCGTTATGTGCTACCCATTTACAAAGACCATGAAACGCAATGGAAGCTCTTTGCCGAAGGGGCGCTCAGAAACCAGGTGTTCCATGACGAAGTGATGCACCGGGGAAACAAGTGTCTGGCCTGTGATCGGTTGCTTACCACCGGCAAGACGAAATATCCTCATATCGAAAAGCATCATCACTGCTATATGCGGCTGTGTACCGGCAATATCCTGCCGGACGATTCAAATGACATTTACCGAGAGGCCAGAAATGCCGAGTTTCCGCATGTTCCGGATTGCAGGCAGTGTAAGGTGGATAGACCGGAGTATTTTGAAGGGTGCATCAAAAAAATCTTTCCCGTTCACGGTAAATGTCACGGCCATATTCATGAAGTTGAGAAATACCGGTTTGACAAGCTCGCTGAAAAATTACAGAGAAATTTTGCTTATCCCGGTTCCGGTACGAACGAATGCGTATAATTTCCGAGCATCTGTATATACAGCAACAGGTGGATCAAGCGCAGTATGCTATTGGGGTTTATGACATTACCGTTCAAAGGAGAAAAATCTATGAATCTTCCATTTCAAAACGATGCACTGGGTAAATTAACATTGCGTCTCACCGTTGGCGTATTGATGCTGTTTCATGGCGTCCATAAGGTGCTCAATCCAGGCTCTCTCGATTTTATCGGCAAACAGCTTACCAGCATGGATTTACCGCAAGCCTTAGCTTATGGAGTTTATTTGGGAGAAGTGATTGCAGCGCTGATGATTATTCTTGGAATCTTTTCCCGGTTTGGCGGATTGCTTATTTTCGGTAACATGATATTTGCAATCGTGCTTGCCCACCGCAGCCAGTTATTCACATTGACCGATCACGGCGGCTATGCGCTGGAATTGCAGGTTTTCTTCATGCTTACAGGACTTGCAGTGTTCTTTCTTGGAAGCGGCAGATTTGCCATTAAGCCTGACTAGAAGCTTTATCAAAGGATAAAAAAGAATCGCACGAATGCAAAGCGCAACCACAATGGAAAAACAAACCGTCCTGTCTATATATGACGATATTGCCGAGTGGTTTGATTTTGCACGCAACAAATCTTTGTTTGAGCGTTCATGTCTGGATTTTTTTCTATCTCATCTTCCTGAAAAAGCATCCGTTCTGGATTTGGGCTGCGGAACGGGAGAGCCTATCGCGCAATACCTGATAAGCATGGGGCGCCGGATAACGGGCGTGGATGGCTCTCCCCGCATGATTTCCTTCTGCCGAAAGCGTTTTCCAGACCATGAATGGATATTGCAAGATATGCGGCAATTTCAAAGCCCGGAAACCTTCGATGCCATTATTGCATGGGACAGCTTTTTTCATCTCAACCGCGATGACCAGCGAGAAATGTTTACCGTGTTTACAAAATATTGCCGACCGCAAGGAATTTTGCTGTTCAGCAGCGGTTTGGAAAACGGGGAAGCATGGAGTCCAATGTTTGGACATGATAACGCGCGGATGTTCCATGCCAGCCTTGATACGGATGAATACCGCGCCTTGTTAGAAAAACACGGATTTGTCATTCTTAAACATGTGCAATCCGATCTCGCTTGTGGAGGGCATACTTATTGGATAGCGCAGAAAATTTAAGCTGCGCCATTTTCATCATAAACTGCATTGGGTCGGTAAGAGCCGAATAATTCGTCTGCCGTTTCGTTTCTGGTTAGCTCATTCATGCGTGATGTGGCCAATTCTATAAGTCATGAAATCTAACGGATAAGTTACCGAGAGATTTCGTACTATCTCAATCCCGGCACGGGTGAGTGTATATAACGTACAGGATGATTTTCGGCAACGGGTGAAGGCTGTTTGGTCTCCGGCAGGTTTGCATCGATATAAGCCTGTACCTCGGGCAGGCCGCCGTGCTGTTCGACTTCAGCAAAATGTTTCGCAAACAGCGCTCGGGATGCCTTAACCTCAACGAGGGCGGCAACTTCCGGCGGCATATCAGACGCAACGCTGTTCGGCAGAGCGCTAAAAGCTGCATGCATGCTTAACGCCGGTTTGTGGTCAAACCATGCTGCCACAGATCGCTTCGTATTTTGTATGGCGTTCGTCAAATTCTCGGCGGCTTCATCCGCAAGCCGGATGGCTTCATTCTTGATCTGCGCATAATTGTCATGGATTTTTTCCGTGAGATAGCCCGTGCCGACTCCGCCACCCAGCGCACCGATACCGGCACCGATAGCTGTTCCGACGCCGGGCAGGATCATCGTGCCGATAGCCGCTCCGGCTGCGGCTCCGCCCAGAGAGCCGATATTGGATGCCGTTTCAATGGTGGCCGATTTTTCAGCTGCTCTCAAGTCACCGTGCGCAAGATCGAGCTGCGTTTCGCCATATGGAACGGCAGCCTCGTAAACTGCCTGCGCGGCTTCAGCCTTCGATCCGCCCGCCGCCAGCGTGAACGCGCCCGAGAGTGTGCCCAGCGCTAGCCCGGCAACAACGCCGCCGTTCTTCCCGAGTTTGCCAAAGGTTTCAGCCATCGCTTCCAAACGGGTGTTTCTATGAATCTGTAGTGTTGCAGCACCTTTTTCGTTCAGAAGTGTGTCCAGATTGGCTTTGTGAGATGCGCGGTCAAATTCTATTCGTTGTTCTTCTAAGAGACGTTCCCATTTTTCCGTTTCGGCTTCGGTCAGCGGTCGATTTTCCAACTTGGCCGTGCGCTCGATCTTTTGCATTTCTTCATACAAGTGATGTGTCTGATCTCCAGCTATCGACAAATCAATTTGATCGATACGAAACTCAGCAACATGGTCGCCTGGCAAGCGAACCTGGGTATTTAGGGTTCTGAAATGTGTTAAAAGTGGCTCAGCATAGAAATCCTTGTACTTTTCAATGCGCATATCCTGCTGTAAAGCCGTCATTTCCTGACGGATGATTTCAATTTGCTCAGGTGTTTCAACCAAGAGACGACCTCTTACCATATCGGCGACTCTGGTATGATCTCCATCATAATCAGCTGTGACTTTATCCTGGATGCGCTCGATTTCCTTCAGGAGCGCCTGCTCAAAGTAGGCACCGTCAAATTGGCCGGGATGTTTTTCTTGCAAATAATGAAGGAAATTCTCGCCGTAGCTTTTCAGCTCAGGTTGTGCCTGAGTTGCCTGCTCATACAACTGCTCCAAAGATAGATCAGGATTTTGCAATCCTTCTCCCATACTTCACACCCCCATAATCAGCCTTGAGTTTTGTTTTTTATCTTAAGGCTCTTAAGGTCTTCTTTTTATTCCAGGCTCTTGCCCAGCATAGCTTCTGCACGTGCGCGAAACTGTTCCTGCGTGATTTCCTCGACTTCGAAGCTCGTTGCCAAGCGGCTCAGGTATGTCGCATCCTGTACTAGCATTCCCTTTTCACGGTTCGGGACTTCCGCGCCCATGCGAAACCCTTTGGCATTGAAAGCCACGCGAACGGGCACGGTATCGCCTAGCAAGAAATATTGATATGACACAGCTTTCGTCTCCATAAATTTACAACTTCACTTCCTGAATTTTCGGATTGGAAGATGGAATACTTTCAATCAATCCGAATACGCGGTCTTTGTCTATCTTCAATGCACCAGCAAGCTTTTCTATGGATCGCCGGTAACGCTCGCCAAGCCTTTGCGCTTTTTCAGGATCGATCTGACAAAGCTCTTCAACTCGCCGGGGGTGTAGGTTGTCCATATTGTCCGCAATCTTGACCATCATGGCCTCTCTGTTTCCGGAGGCAACCAAATTGTCGATCACTTCATCATAATTGCGTTTGTCTTCCGGATTCTTCGTAACCAGGGACACGATTTTAATACACGTTTCCGTATAGTTTTTCTGTCTCAAATCAGTTTCACTGATACCGCAATCTTCGATCACGTCATGCAGTAGTGCCGCCATGACAACATCATCACTGCAATCCGGAAAAAGCCTTCTGACGTTGTGGGCCACGCGCTGAGGATGATTGGCATAGGGCTTGCCGGTTTGATCTGTTTGACCGGCATGCAATTGCTTTATCAATGCCACCGTATATTCAATATCCGGTTTCACTACTTGATCAAAGTCAATGCGCGGCATATCGGCTCTGTTTCACTCAATTCTGTTATTGCTCCTATACTCTATATCACGAACACTAAGATTTTGTAAAAAATGGAATTCTCACATATTAACCAGTCGCAAAATTTCTGACGCTCGCCTGTAATGGATCTCAATCCAAGTGCACAACCGCTTGCTGTCAATATGACGGCTTAAGTTATGTAATCTTTGGAGCCATCGTCGGCAACTGCGTTGCCGACGAGCCGTACGGCTCGTGCTCGCTTGCAGCCTTAAAGTGGTTTTGGACTTTTGGCGCATTGGGTTCGTAAGAGCCGAATAATTCATCCGCCACACTGTTTCTGGCAGGCATATTGTTGGTCTTGATGGGTGCATTCTCCAACGTGTCGTATTGCGCCCGCACATCGCTGGGTGCACGATCCTTTAGAGTGCCAAGGTGTTCCAATTCTTCTGTCGATAACGGATTTTCAGTATCGGCTAGCCGCTCTTTAGCGGGATTGATAATTTCAAGTTGATAGGTTTCGACTTCCTGCTTGCGCCGTTCAATATCTTTGGCATGATCCCTGGCTTCCTGGAATTCTTCCCAACTTGGGGAAACATCAGTTAACCCTGTCATCGCATCGCGTAGATGCGTGACATCCTCAGAATCTTCGGTATAAATACGCCCATTCTTCGATTGGAACACTCTACGCCCGTCGGGTAATTGCGCGGCGGCTTCTTTTAATTCCCGAAGGCGTTGTGCCGCAACTTCGCTTTCACGTTCGAGTTTGAACAAGGCCCGTGCAGCTGCTCTGTCCACTTCATCAACGGCATCGACTGCTTGCCGGTACAAACGGGCATAGTGAGGATTTTGCAGTAGATACATCAAATTGCTGAGTTTGCGTTCTTTCTCGCGCTTTTGGGATTCCGGCCCTTCATAGCGGCTGGATGCCGAGAAGCGCTTTATCCGTCCCGTTTCACGCCCGGCGCTTTCATTATTGATGTCGATGAGATCACGAAGCCAGGATGGAAGAGACTCAAACGCCATGCCGTCCGGTATGGTCATCGGGTCTTTGCGCTCATTTTCCAATCATCTCCCCCCACTATGGCAATTTGTGGTTGAGTACATATTAGCAGCGAAAGCGTAAAGAAATCGTAAATGGCCTTATTGAGACAACAGCGGTCCGCACGCTCTGGTCAGCAAGCCCAGGATGATCGTCGTCGGCAGTTCAGTTGGGTTTTGAGCAAGCGAATCCTCGATCAATTTTCGTTTGGTATCACGGTCTCTTAGGTACCAGCTTGCCGCACAATCGCCTTTCTGCTGGTTCTGTGTCGCAATCAGGTGCGCGACAGTCGCCACGGCACCCTCCAGATACCAGTAGCGTTCTCCCTCGCCCAGCTTGAGAAACTTGTTGGTCGGCGTGGGATCGGCCGCTAGGGCAGTTACAGGCGGAATCGCGATAGCAAACAGAAAAAGTATCTTTATCAAAAAATTCCTTGCTTGCTTCGCACTTTCCCGCGTAGGACTTAAAGGAACCCTTTTGGCAGAATTCTAACAGCAACAAATAAAAATGTGGCACGTCAGCAAAACTGCGTGTTTCAGAAAAAATATACCAATGCTAAAGAGGGAAAAATATGAATGACAAAAGGGTTCCTTTTTGTCCAGTCGAGTCCGGCTCACGATTTCGCCATTTATGGGCAAAAAGACAAGTGCAATGAACAAAAATACGAACAACCAATGCCACTGATAGGATATGTAAGATGCAGTACCAACCGGCAAATGGTCTTGCAGCAGATCGATGCTTTGCATGCCGCTGGGTGCGTGCGTATCTATAAAGATAAGGCTGTCCGGGCAACTGCCAGAAAACGACCGGGCTTGATGGCCGTCCGCAGAGCGCTCAAACCCGGCGATACCTTTGTTATCACTGCCATTGACCGCGCCTTTCGCTCAACGATAGATGCCATTATCTTTCTGGACGACATTACCAAAGATGGCATTACGTTCCGTTCATTGGTGCAGAACATCGATACCCGTACACCGGAAGGCCGCCGGTGGTATATCCATGCCGCGTCCGATGCGGAATACGAGCGGGCGGTCATATCACGCCGGACGCGCGAGCAAATGGCCGCTGCCAAGCGCAGGGGCAAGAAATTCGGACGGCCGAGAAAACTGAGCAAGGCGCAAATTGCCTGGGCGCGTAAAGTGCTGAAAGCAGACAAAGGGAGAACCAAGGTCGAGGTCGCCCAGGAACTTGGAGTTTGTCCGCGCACGCTGACGCGGGCGCTTTCAGGTATTTGATCCTGGAAGGTTTAAATTGCCATTAATACCAATAAATATTATGATTAGGTATAGGCACGCTAACTTAAGGGGGTAGAATATGGCGATACAAAAAAACACTAGCGTTACGCTGGGTGAGCATTTTGAAAAATTCCTGGCGCATCAGATTGAAACCGGACGCTACGGCTCAGCAAGCGAAGCAATACGCGCAGGGCTACGCCTATTGGAGGAGCGTGAGGCGAAGCTGGAAGCGCTGCGAAAAGCACTAGCCGAAGGCGAGCAAAGTGGCCCTGCCGATTATTCCCTGCAAAACCTCCTGGATGAACTGGAAAGCGATGAATAGATGGGATCGTTCATCCTCACGAAGAAAGCCAGGGATGACTTGCTTGCCATTGGCCGCTATACGCGCAGGCAATGGGGGAAGGCTCAGCAGATAAGTTACCTGACACAGCTTGACGCTGCGTTTCACGATCTGGCGGACAAACCCGGTCTGGGCCGCGCATGCGATGACATTCGAGAGGGGTATTTTAAGTACGGTGTCGGCAAGCACGTGATTTTTTACCGCCACAAAAAAGGCCTGATCGAAATTGTCCGCATCCTGCATGGCCGTATGGACATCAAACAGCATTTGTAATGCTGATTACCATTGACGGCCTTGATTCTAAACCCATCGCCGAAAGCTGAAAGATTTCGGCGGCGCGATTTTCCTTTAAACACATAAGTAAGACGCTGCCAGCCTGGGCCAGCAGCGTCTGAATTGCTTTAGTGGTTCCAGAAAATGTGAATTTCTTCGTAACCGGTTTCTATGGTGTACACATCGCCGTTTAGTCCCATATCGCGCCCCATGCGCTCGTAGTCGATATAGTAAGAAAGATTCTCAGGGATTTCTGTCGTTTCCTCGGTCAATTCCTGCGCGTAGTCAGCTAGCGATTTGTAGCAGCCGCAATAATTTTCTTCTGCCGCTGCTCTGGCTTCCTCCAGGTCGCCGCCGAAATTGTTTAGCAACTCCCCGCCAAAGTCCGGATATTCTTCGATAAAGCAAGCGATTTCATGCGTGGTTTCAAGCCCTGCATATTCACTCAAGGCGTAGCCACCAAACCCTTCATGGTCATGTATCGCGTATTCTTCTGCAAAATCTTCGGGGCTCTCTGCCAGCATCTGACTGACTTGTTCCCGGATAGCATCCAGGTCGTCGGTAGCATCGATCCAAACGCCGTGAAGTTTGCCGTTATTGTAAGCCGCCAAATCTGCTACATAGATTTTGATATCGGTGCTCATAGTCTTTTCTCCTTAATTCGGTGTTGAGGTTCTGAGCGAAGCGTTTTGCCTCGCGCATAACCTCTGCCGACTAGGGCGACTAAGGCGGTGGTGAAAAAGTCCAGAAAAATTGCGGAGGGTCTATTCAGCGTAGCGCCAAATGGAAACCGTCATTTTTCTTGACTTTTGAGGGGGCAAGACCCCTGTGTACTTCTTCTATTTATAAACCTCCCTTTAAGAGGGATAAAAAAACATTTTTTAAACAGCAATCAATTATCACTATCCCGATTGATTGTTATCATGCGACGGTGCAGATTGCTGCCAATCTGAAACAATTTGATCCCAATCCAGCCTTCGTTCCTTTGTGCGAGACCAAACTTCCCAAAAGTCAGGGTCATCTGACTGAGGGCGCTCGTGATCCTCTAAATCATTCATTCTCACCAATATAGGTAACTCCGATGCCCAGCCTAGTAATATAGCTTGCTGGGAAGGCAGCGATGGCAATTCCCGTAAAAGACCTCGAAGATTATCGGGAACCAATCTGTGAATTAGCTCTTGGTCTCGATCATTGCTAACACGATGTAACAAAAAGGTATTGCATTGCGACAGAACGGTTGGCGAGAGTTCTGATGGCCGCTGAGAGGAAATCATTAAACCAAGCCCAAATTTTCTTCCCTCTCTTGATATTTTTTCAAAGACTTGGCAGCAAATTGAAGCAGCACTTTGACTTTCTGAATCGTCCTTGTAGCGCTTGATAAAAGTATGCGCCTCTTCCATAACCAGAACAGTAGGCAATGACTTTCCATGTAGCTTTCTGTATCTTTGCAATGCTTCAAAACTCATTCGCGCGACGACGGCAGTTACAATGTGAACTATATCCGCAGGAACCAAAGATAAATCAATTACTGTAACACAGCCATATTGGGCACTATCGTTTCCAATATAGGATTCCAGCCACCCTCTGAGCGACATTTCAATTTCATCACCAATTATGCCCTTCATGCGCGTATCTGCGAGCATAGTCTTAATGCGTGCCAACAGAAATTCCACATACTGTTCGTTTCCTGTCTCTTGCGCTAAAGCCTCAAGATAATTGACAAAAACATTACCAGAAAACTTTGTTGGAGCATCTTCATTTTTAGGTAGTAGATCGTTATCTGTTCCCCCAAACAATGCAAATGCCGCTGACATTTCATCAATGATCTCTGTAATCTCTCCGATAGTAGAGTCATAGGTTGGGTATTGCCCTTGTCGAGCGTTTTTATACGAGGTTAATTTGGTTGTGAGATTGTTGAGCCTAACGTCATTCGCACCTAGCTGATTCTGCAAAAACTCCGTGCTTTCCAGCCACTTACAAAGCTTCTCAAAGAAATTCTTTGGCTTTGGGAACGATCCCCACGGAGAACCTACGCTTCTTTCATGGCTAGCGCTAATCAAAATGGTGCCCAAGAATCTCTTGATCCGTATATTTAGCTCTTCGCTCAACTCAAATTGCTCGTTGCGCATTGCACGAAGTGCTCTTTTCAGCAAAGGAACTTGCGCTTTGGAGCTTGCTTGTGTGAATGAACACCATTCGGCGCTATTCCAAAGCCACAGCGGCACCTGAAGCGGATTTGCGTCATTTCCAACTTGAAATACCCGTCCAGAATCTTTGAAAACCTTAGCGTACTCACCATTGGGGTCGAGGATTATAAATCTTGCATTAGGGTATCTTTTTCCTGCTTCTATCCCCAACCCAGTCTTCCTGTCTATTTCTTCCTTAGCTGCTGCCAAAGACCACTGAATTAGCCCTGCAACAGAACAGGATTTCCCGCTGCCTGTATTTCCAAGCACAGCAATATGCCGTCCAAACAACCTGTCTGGATCGACACATACATCAGCGTTTGCAGCCATTGGACTAGTGCCAATCTTGACCCTCCTTTTCTCACCCGATTCAACAATTGCTCTAAGCTGGTCGTCGGTTGGGATCAAAACAGGTTCGCCTACGCTCGGAAAACCGTGGATGCCGCGCTTGAATGTGAACTTTGCACCATCCCTCTTCAAAAGGCCGAGAGGATTAACTCGCATTTTTCGCAATGGGAAAGGTAAATCAACAAGGCCATAATCCTGAAAACCTTTGCGTTTTGGAAAAGGGGATCGCTCGACTGCAATCCATTCCACTTGAGCCACAATGTGGCCTGCCTCGGTTGCAATAAGAACATAACTATTGATACGCGGGAACGATCTTGGAATTCCAGCGTTCGCAGCTATCCCTTCTGGAGCTTCCAGATCGAGGCCAACTTTAATTTCATCAGGAGAAACAAATTCAACCGACCCGATGCGAAGCGATGCGGAATGTTCTACAGGGGAGATACTCATGAGTTACCATCAGCGTGATCAAGGTTAGGCGTTGCAAACCCTCGTGCTTTCATTAAGTCGGCCATTTTTATTGTTGTGCGATCAATTGCTGGTTTTGGTAGGTAGTTATCAACCAAAGTCCTTAAGTCCCCAAAGTGCTTTCCGATCAATAGCGATATTTGCGCTTGTCTTTTTACCCGCTCGTAGAATCGCTTAATCCTGTCCCCTTGGTCATCAAAGCTGACAATCACCAGATGAGTGGATGGTATTGTCAACATGTCCTCTATGACCCTGTTTATATGGTCATCACCAAAGCTGTATCCGTAAACTACCACCGTTGAATTTGCTCGACATACTGATGCGGCAAAATCTCGAAACAACTCTATATACGGGTATTCAGCGGTTTCTTTATCCTTCGATGCATTTGGATAAATCAGGAGATTTTTGCTGTCGCCATCAAGATATGTCCGTATGTCTGTTGCCCCATATGGCAGTGCATACCTCCGCACAATTTCATTTTTAATACTCCAGTCTAAGGAACCGTGCAGCTTGGTAAACTGTACAACTCCTTCCAAGTATCTTGGCTCTCCCCGTATTCCAGGTGGATTATAGTGCATGTCAACTTCTACTCGTGAAGAGCGGAAAACTGGATTAACTGTACCAACAAATCTGTCAATTAAGCGGATTCCAGCTAGCTCAGAGCCATATTCGACAATGCGATCATAGTTTGTAGTGAAGATATTCAAGCGCTCGCGTGTCGCGGATCGGCTGGCAAAGCTAATCAAGAAGCTCATGAGATACTCAGCCGCTTGTTGAGCATTTTCAGAGTTTATGATGTTCCTTTCACATTCAAGTACCAAATTAGCGAACGATGTTAGCCCATCGTTCAACTCACGCTCAAATTTTGCAAGTTCTTTTTTGATTTTCTTGGCACCATAAACATTACTCAGAATATAAATTTCAAGCCCTTTGATTAGCTCGTTGCATATCCTTATTTGATCTTCGATGTTAGGCGTACCACGCCCAGATTTAACTGCGCTACTGTTAATCGCAGAATTTATTTGACTCTGAAATGCGGTGAATGGAATTTTTTCCATTCCTGCACCAGCTCTTCTCTGAGCAATCCAATGAGCGGCAGACGAAATGCCTGCCCCTAGCAAAAGCGACAAATGCTCACTCTGGAATAATGCTGTCAACCACGGTTCAATTTCTGGGCGGAGTTTTTCTGGCTCTAAATTAACAGCTTCCACAGACTGCGGCAGTCTCTGTTCTCGCACTTTGTATAAGTGCCTATCATTCCAACTGACATTATCAATTAATTCACTCATACATAAATCCTATGCACTTATTTCACCTATACAATTCAAATTATTCATCATCACATGTAGTAACCATATCGAATTTGCGGTGTTTCTGCCTCAGTTAGATACTTCATTATTTCTCCAACCTTACGTGAGCAGCCGAGCGTTACCGGGTATTTGCCGTCAAACTGTGTGTTATTCCAATTCATCTTGGTCAATCCAAGAATTTCTTTCGCGATATAGCTTGGGGACTCTTCTGATTTCACAATTCTTAATTCAATTGGCTGGGGCACGTAGAGACCGGGGTATGTCTGGTAGTACCAAACCGATCCTCTCGTATAAAGCAGTTGTCGTCCTTCATCCAATTGTGCCAAAGTTCCTCTATAAGGCGGATAGTTGCCGTTTCGAAACAATCGGAGCTTAGAATCCATAACAGTAACAAAATCTACCGTATCGATTTTCAGTTCATTTGCAGCAGCTTCCAGTCCTTCGATTTCTTCATTACTGAAATTCGATGACTTATGAATAACAACGCGAGCCGGAAATGTTCTTAGTGCAACGCGATACTCATTAAGCGCTGCATGTAAAAGATCATATGACTGTTGCGCGGTAAGCTTCGGCACTCTGTCGTGCTTATTTATTTCTACAGGTGTGCCTCTTAGAATTAGCCCATTGCCAAGTTCATCAAATATCTGGGCTAGGCTCGTATTTAATGTCTGGCGGTCTCTACTACGATAGAACGAAATACCTACTGCGCACGAGGATGCTCTTGCAATATCTTGATCTAGCTTCCATGGAATTGTCGGTCCCGATTTGTAATACAATGCTGTACAAAAATTCCACGCTTTGGTCGCATCATCCTGCTGACCCGCCACTTTGGCTTCTTCCAATGAAGACTGCTTAATAAGCTGCAATGGCTTGCCAAGCGGCATAGCTCTCGCTTTTAATGCGCGGCGAAAATTGAGCTCTTCGTATTTTTCTTCCCTGACATCAAGACTCTCCTCGCCGGTACTCTCTTCGGTAGCAATTACTTTAAACAGATTTTCTGGTATCACGCACACTATGACATCGACATGCCGATTCTGAGCCAGAAACTTGATGTTTTCATAGTAAAGCTCTATAGCTTTCTTCACTCGCTCAGTACGGCTTTCTATATCGACAACATCTTTAATTTCGGAGTTTTTCAGTGAACGCGCGAGATCATTCGAGAAATGGATATCTGCTCCAAATCCGCTTGACTGGCTAAAACCACAAAACGGTAATCTGAGATTTTCTTGTCTAATCCCTAAAGGGGCGGAAATAGCGCCACGACATCGAGTGATCCATTTGTCAAGCAAATCAACACTATGAGATGTTCCAATACCACCAACATTAATTTCCTTTCTTCGCGTTGCCTGCGTTTGATCAAATACACCATATTCGGTTATTCCTCGCCGAGGGCATATATGCGTGCCGTTAGCAAAAAGTAATCTTGGTTCTGATATGTGCTCTATATTCATAGGAGACCAAGCCTTCCTTGATCAGAATCCCCGTCATCGATCACTACCAACGGCTCCCATAAATCCTCGTTTAGCGACCTACTTCCGCTAAATTCTAATGTTTGCCCGAAAGTAATATGTGGAAAAGTAGCTGCATCCTCGGAGAATAGATCGTCCGCATCTAAATCTCTTAACCATGAGCAAAGGAATCGGAATTGATCAAATACCGACCGATTCTTCTCCATCCTCTTAAGACCGCTAAGTAGTTTGTCACTAAATGCCGATTGCCTATAATCTTCTCCATAACTAAAAAACCAGTCTGGGGTAATCGCTACATACCATTCATTTTCCACAGTGAGGAAATTCAAAGAAAACGCAAAATGCCGCGTGGAGAGAACCTTTTTAGGCTCATTTCTCTTGTATTTTCTTTCGAAAACGGTTCTAGTTGCTTTCTTTTGACCAATCCATGTTTCCGTCCGTACATTTTCAGAATCTGTTAACGGTAGAAAAATGAATATCCGTTCTCTAAAATCCCAGAACACACGGTGCTTATGGAGTTTCTGCTGCATGCAGAATCTGAGCAACGACTTAAATACACGCTCATGATCTTCATCAATCGAGTAGTAGTCCTTTGGATGGAAAGGCTCGACTGTTCCCCTATCAATCAGAAATTCAAAGGGGTTATTCCGATCTTCAAGATTATGAAATGTTATCAGTCGGCCGTTACTTACCTCGTAATCGGAAGGAACACTGCGCTCAAGATTTCGAACGTATGATCCAACCTGCTTTCTCTGATTACGCACTTTTTTACTTTCAAAGACTTCGGATAATAACTCAGCTATGTATAGTGTTTGCGGAAAATACAATTCCAGCATGTTCGCGGTCAGTATTTCTGAAGGCTCTTCCGGTGGATCAAGGTCTTGTTCCGCCAAACCTACATCACAGCCTCTCAAATAGGTGCCCAAAATATCGACAGTATTTTTTAATGTCTTGGGCGTAGCATTAGCAGCTTTCGTTGCAAGATCAGTAAAATCTAGTATATCCGCGTCCACGTCGAATCCGATTTTTCCTCCGCATATTCTGTTGATAGTATCCTTTGAATAACTTGTTTGTTTGCGGGTCAGAATATAGATAATGATTCTGTCGTATTTTTCATACAGCTTGTGATTTATGAACTTTCCAAGTGAATCCTTTATCTTTTCTAGCGACCTATCCGAAGTGACTTGAATAGCAACTCTTGCGTAGTTATCGGCAAGATCTATTCCGGGAAAATTCTTTCTTTCGTTTTCATTTAAGTTTTTAAGGTTTCCAAAGCCATATAGTTCTTTAAAGATTCCGCAAAACAAATCTTCACATATTTTGTTGATATCGAAATGTCCCATGGCCACCGAAGTCTCTACCTCTCGGGTGACTTTTGTTAGCTCTTCGCGGAACTGATTAATTATTTTTATATGGTTCAAACTCTATACCTACTCGCTGATTGATATGCCTCATCACGTTTTTAACATCTTTCGGGCAGGCTAAGTACTATTCCCGTTTATTTTGAAGTTTTTCTTCTTTTGCTCGATCCAGCTTTCTATGTTTTCTCGTTTAAAATGCCAGCTTCCTCCGATTTTGAAACCTGATAGCTGGTCCTCGACGGCCAGTTTGCAGACCGTTTTCTCAGAAAGTTTAGATATGCGACAACCTCTTTTAACGTCAAAATTTGATCAGTCATTATGTTTACTAGTTACAGAACTTAGGGGAGAATATGAGAGAATCGTGGAACCAACAACCCTAAGAGAGCAAATCATTTTTTTAAACAAATATTTCTCTGCTCCAAATATATACCATTCGCTAGTTAAATGACGACCATGATCGAGCGGCAAAATGCTCATGGCATCCAATCTGCACAAGATTGGTCATGGGGTTGTCAGGGGCAGCAGGAATGCTCCCCTGACTGGCGGTCAATCGACCACACGATTGTGCATGGTTCGGTGCAGGTGGAGAGGTATATCTCCAAGACCTGCAAGTGATGAAACGGCGATACGTTTGCTGGCGCATGAAGGGCTCGATGCCTGGAGGCGCCGGCATGCAGGGGGTATCCAACAGGGGGCGGCACGCTCCCTTTGGCAAGATGGTGTTGTATTACAACACACATCTTGCAGTCAGCCTTATGTGACAAGATCAGAAGAATGAACCGTTATTGCACCGGCTCATGGATCAACAGTAAAAGAAGCAAAGCTGATTGCTAGTCGTTTTACCGTAACTTCAACCCGCGTGGATGCAGCGTGATTTATCGATACAGAAATTCTTTGTCGGCAAGGAAAAGAATAAGTCCGGCATCTTTGCATAATCGAAAGATGCCGATCCTATTTCATTTTTAGAAATACAGCTTGATCTTACCTTTGAAAGGCTTATTGAACAGCGGATTGATTCCAACCCATTTCGCCCAGGGTTTGATTTCGTGATAACCGATTTTGGACAAACGGATGGGGCGGTGATTACGCACGAATAGAAGGGTATCATCCGTGCGCCGTACTTCATCCGCTGTCATCAGACGGCGCGGCGCATCCTGAATCGACCGGGTCGGTGCATCGAACAGGCTGCGGCCAATATTGTGACTGTGCGCCTTGATCGTCGCCTCACCCAGCATATCCGATACAAGCTGACAAGTTTTGTATGATCGGACGCCCATTATAATCTTCACCTCTGTTTGAGAAAGCAAGGTTTCCAAACTTTCGCGCCCATACACATGCGCCCATTGCTCTAATTCCTGCACGATCAACCACAGTTTGATTTTGAACTCTCGCGCTAACGTCAATAATGACGGTAAGTCATTGATCTTAAAATTAGTCACCTCATCACACATAAAGCAAACCGAGCGATTATTTTGAAACCGAATTAATTCTGTTAAAGCGCACCATGAAAGAAGACCTAGCCATGACGCATAAACTGCCATCCTTGTTGGATCAGCCAATAAATAGACAGTCATCTTTTTCTTTTTCAGATCGGCGAAACGGAAATCGCAAGTGGACGTGCATTCGGCCAGTTTGCCGCTCGGTGAATAAATTTCAAGTGATTGAACTGCTCCTTCTCGGAACGATTCAATCTGCTTTTGATCGCCGCTGTCGAATTTGGCCAGCAAATCCTTGGCCAATCGTGCCAAGTCGCCGTTGAGATGCGCGGAATACTGCGCATCCTGAAGCGCTTTGAGCAAAGCATCTTTGTCGCTGAGCAAACACAATGCATTAGCCATTGCGGAAATACTGATTTTCGCTCTGCTGGGCCGGGTCCTGGCAAAGCTGTTTCGCGATTGCTTGCGCATCGGACATGAGCTGTGCATGCGTCTTCGGATTATTCCAATCATCGATCAGAATTTGCAAAGGATTGTAACGTGCCCCTGCTCCCAAGATATCCTGATATAAAGCTCCGGGATTGACGCACAGGATTTCATGCTTATAGCGCTTGCGCCGAAGTTCTGCGGTCATACAAGCCAGCGTGCCTTTTAGGTCTGGTACAAACATGCTTGTGGGATTGTGGCACAAAGCCGGTATTACGAACGTCACTGTTTTGCCGCCCCCAGCTGGAGAGAGAACTAAGCCGGAGGACTCGGTATCGACGAATACCGGCTTGTTTTCCTCGTGCATACCGGCAAGAAATCCTTCCCGTTTGAACAATCCCATTTTTTCGATATCGCGATTGGATGCCCAGGCGGCACTGCCGGAACGCTCGGTAGGCTTCATCGCGCGTCTGCGCAGGATCAGTCTCACGATGAGAATAAGGCTATAGAATATGCCTTTGATGAAAGCGAGCACGGCGCATAGCGCAAAAAGCGCCGGGACGATGAACAGGTCACTGCGCAACCAGTCGAGCGTCTCCCAGGTTGCCCAGCTGTATAGACAACCCAGGATCAGCAAAGCAAACGGGTTGGTTATTTCACCCTTCGAAGACATTACCGCGCCTTGACGATGCGAAGCGCATCGATAATCAACGAATGATTACCGCTTGCTTTGCCGGTTTCGAACACTTTTGCCATATCGTTTCCGCCGTTGCCGCGTGTGGCAGGAATATGAAAGGATGCAGCGTAAGTTTGGTCATCGACGGCAATGCGAATTTCACCGGAAACGCCTTTCGGCGCTTCCCCTTCGTAGAAATTGATGGCAATCATCAAGGTTCGCAGATCCAGCGGTACATCGAAGCTGATGGTTTCAAAGCCATTGGTCGGCTGCGGAGAATTGCGGTAGTCCTTCCAGTAATAACCGTGTTTGGTTGTGATATTGCCGAAATACAAAACCGGTGCGTCCGGCATGGCTCTGGCGTACAAATCCAGGTCGCACAAGGCGCATTGCCAGGAAATACCGATCTGCACATTTTCGGAGCGGCGCAGTTGCGCCTGCGGCAAAGCAGTTTTGCTCACGGGCCGCTCAAAAATCGATTGCTTGTTTTCCTGTGGACGCAACAGGATCATTTCCAGCTTGTCCGAGTGCACTGGTTTGAAATCATGCGCAAGCGGGCTATTTTTTTGCGCAAGACCGCGAAATAAAGTCGGCACATCTGCGACGAAACTACTCAATTTACCGCCCAGCCTCTCCACATACAGTGTCCAGAAACGTTGTACGAAATAGCGCTGCCGGTCGCCTTGCATGATGCTGTCGCTGCCGTAGCCGATATGCACATGCACATTCTTGAGCAGTTGCCCCTGACCTTCCGTACCGAACGGCGATTTGCCGGGGGTAACGAGCAAATGACCATCCGACGGAAAACGCCCGCCAGTCATTGAAAAGGCAGGCTCCTTCGGATCATCAAAAAACGGTGAACCGAGAACGACCACATCCAATTGCTTTGTATGCGAGAAATGCTCAGCCGCATAGCGTAAAAGCTGCGGCAGACGCACCGCACCAGGAACAGACGGATGGCCTTCACTGCCCGGTGCAACCGATTTGTCCGCAAAACGCTTGAGCGCCGCCACCGCATCACGGTTGAGGCCAAGACGAGCCTTGGGATTGCTGTAGGCGGAATTATCCGGAATATTGAATTCCCCAATGATCGAGAGGTGGTAGCCGTCGATCAATGTGACTCGGCTGCCTTGTTCCAGTTGCGTCAGTTGTTGCAATAACTGAATGGAATGCTTCTTTGCTTCATCCGGTGAGTAGGATGGCGAGACCGCCACGACAAGATCGCGAGCAAAAGCCGCTGGCACAACCATCAGTGCCATAAACAAGGCAAAAAATGACAAAGTAATTTTATTCATGTGAGTCTCCAAAATATTAACGGTCGCTATGTGCGTTCATGGTCGCGATATGGCGGGCGCGAAGGCTGATGAATTCGACGACTTTTTCGTTAATGAACGCTTCGCGTTGCGCTTCCAGCTCGACCAGGCGGCCATGCAATTGGCCGCGTTCTTCGCGCAGGACTTCGTGCGCAGCACGTTGTTCTTTCAATGCTTTTTCGAGTTCGAGGTACTCCAGGTTGTCCACATAAATATCAGGGGAATAGCGCATATAAATGTCCTCAGCCGCAAGAAACAGTGCGCTGGCTGCAAGCATCTCGACCAGAAGCTGCGACCAGACGAAAGCAAAACCATAATCGGCGGCTTCGCCAAGAGAATTCCAGTCAATCCCGCTTGCCACCCCGGAATGCGTTAAGCCAAACAGCCCACCCCAAAAGATAAAAGCAATGCCGGTTGCCGCGTAGATGCACTTGGCATACAGCTTGCGGGAAGTGTCATAAATCAAGAAGTTAGTTACGAACTTCACTGAAACCGAGGCAATGGGCATCAAGGCCGAGATCATGAGTGCAATCCATGGGTTTTCAATGAAAACGGCGTTGCCCGATGCGACCAGGTTGGCGTACACGTTCCCCATGCCCAGTCCAGCCGCAATAATCAGGCAGAAAATAAGAAGAGACAGTAGAACCTGGTCTTTGCGCCGCCAATCCTTCCAGCGGATGTCTTCGATGTTTTTACCGCCGATGCTGTGCAGCGTACCGCTTTTGATATAGCGGTTCGTATTAGCCAGCTTGGTTTCACGCTCGGTCAGCAATTTGAGTGAAATTCTGAAGGCGGCATCGATGTCTTCACTATCCAGCCGCACCCTTGTCAGCTCAGCGCCGAATTGTTGATCGGCCTCGTGGATCGCTTGCTCTGTAGCCATGGCGCCTGCGATTTCAGGATCATTATGATGAACCAGCCTGCGGAAGAAATCGGGTGTTGCGGTATCCGGCGGCTTTCTGACGATATTCACCGTATCGTTTCCGACCAGTTTTAGTGCCAGTGATTGTTTTTTATCTTTCGTTGCCATAGGAATCTCCTTGTAAGAATGAAACAGAGGTAACCATCAGCTAGGTTAGCGATGGCTCTCATCAGATTTGGGAAACGAATGTTGTGAAAAAATGACAATGGGCATACCAGCCATTGAAGCTGGTGTGCCCTTTTTTGCTATTTGTTGAAGTGCTTAGCGATTTTCGGATGTTTGATTTTGAAATAAACATCCAAGATTCTCAAACGTTCAAGCAGGATTACACCTCGACGCGGATCACCGTTAAGTTCCTCAAAATAATAAGACAGCCAACGTGGATCACCCATTACCGAGTCGATATCTGGAATCGGCCAGCGCATACCGCTCGGAAGCAGGATTACGCCCGGAAAATTGTAGATGGCGTCGGCAAGGGCATTCGGCCAATTCCGTCGAGAAATACCTAAATTTCGTGCGGCTAGCCAGAGACGCTTTTTATAGACCGGGTCGTTCAAAATGCCGATAGTTACTACATAAACTACAATTAATTTCTCGCTGCTACTCATAATTACTCTCCGAAATGAACCGCGTCCGGTTCGTTAATAGAGCTACGCGCATAGTTTTTTTGCTTACGAAAAAACAAGTAAGCTGAGTAGGAGTTTAGAAAATTTTTGCAGCTGTCCTCCTCACGCCCCCCTCATTAGAGGTCAAAAAATGGATTGAAGATGGGTATTTGTAGCAGTGGTAAGATAAGCCGAAAAATATAAACAGAGGTGATTTAAGGAAATGCAAGGCAGAAAGCGCGTCTATATATTTAGCCAAGATCAACGAGAAAAATTGAGAAATGCTCTGTTGCAAGCCTATAAAAACGCACAGAAAGAAGAAAAATGGAACTGGAGTAGTACAGCTGAGAGGATTGAAGAATATTTCGAGCATAACATTCCAGATTCAGTACGTAACAAATGGCCAAAGCCGTTCTGTTATGAAACAAAAGTAAATTTGGGAAGATCGGATAACTTTGCAAGATTTGCACAAGGAAAAGTTATCTGGCCAGGTGAATTAACCTTATTAGCCATAGCCTGTTGGCTGACGAGTGAAGATGCACGTCCCTGGTCTGATCTCACAGAAGAAAAACTGTATGACAAACCGATTTTGCCTAAAGCTGCACAATATCTGAAGGATTTTTTGTACGAGAACGTTGAAGAAAAGCCCGATTTATATGCAGAACTGTTAACTGGCAGTTTCGAATTTCATAGCGATGCCACATCGCTTTATTTAACAGTACATTGTGGAGAGAATGAACATACCTTGTCTATATGTATAGATGAGGTTAGAAGTGGGAGCTCAGGTACTGGAGGCAAGTCTGAGACGGAAGACTTTAGATATGAAGGCTGGATCGTGATCTCGCCTAACGATTCTCTTTTTTGCGTTCTTAAAAACCAGACTGAGAAAAGCAATCATCTATACATTCCCTTAGGTGTGAATGAAAAGGAATCGTGGGCTGATGAGCCTGTTAAAACCCTCCTATTCTTAAACCAGCCGATTGCCGAACAGTTCTGCGAAGCTGACATTGGTGGGGGTGGGCAAAATATTTTGAATATATGGTTATCTGGAAAATCCAATAATGTTCTAATATTCCATAGAGTTATATAATTTTCTTGTGGTTATTGAAAAAAATATGGTAAAGGTGGAGAAGAATGCGCAATAAAGTATGGCGCACACATGTGAAGTCAGTACTCAATGGAGAAAAACACTCGGTTCTGGGTATGATCTTGGATAATCTGGGGGCAGAAACAAAAACGCGGCGGCGATTATTAGCGTATTCGCCTTTGGAAGGATTAAGCGATGATATATCCATCATTCTCGCGAGATTGAATTCCGAGCTTACTGATCTTGTGAATGGCACTGAGCGGAAAGGAATTGCCATGAAGGACTTCGATAAGGCAAAGGAAGTCGACCGGATTATAGAGCGACTGGGAAAAGCCATTTCCGACATCGACCCGTATCAGGACATTATGTATGAAAGAACTGCAGAAATAAAAACAGGGTTGCGCAAAATGGAAGGCCATAATCAGAGTCTCATTGCAGGGCGTGAAAGAGAATTGCTCAAATTAGGGCTGGTACTTTTAGAATCGGCGAAATACGGCGATGAGGATACGCTTCGTGAGTATCTGAATTGCGATTTTCCGATTAATTTTCAACATCCATTAACCGGGCGCACGGCTTTACACAATGCAATGGCCGGTAATAAGTGGGAATATGCAGAAATATTGATGGATAGCGGACGCTGCGACTACCTTCTGAGAACCAATGTAACAGAAGATTTAGCCTGTGATTATTCTTATCACAGTTGTAAGAATAGCGTTCTGGCTGATCGTCTTGATGTTGAAACCATAAAACAAGCCAAAGAACGAGGCGTAGATATTGAAACGCTCTTTGATAAACGTCCGGATTATGCCAGGAAGCCGACTATTGACGACTTATCCATGTGAATTATCGACTTGTGATACCGCCTTGAATTCCAGCCTTTGTTGTCCTCGAAAAAACAAAAAAGCTGCCAGATATACAAACACTGATGCCACAGACCATAATAAAAACAATTCAAAAAGTATGTAAGAGATAGAAAAATTAGTAGAACCAAAATCCGGCTTTGTTATCCATTTCGGCCCCAATATATCTATCAAAAAAACTTCCCATTTATTCAAAACTATATATGACACGGTCACCCACCCCATTGTAAGCGCAACAATGGTGGAGATGAATAGGCTTGTCACCCGATCTTTAGTAAGAAAAAATTTACCGCAAAAACGATAAAAAGCTCGCATGTGAAGTAGCAGGAAGGTGAAAGAGGCGGCGAATACTGAAGCCTCGCCTCTTTTCGATTCTGATAGATCGGGAAAAATGAGATATAAAGAAATGAACGCGTAAAAAACTGAAAGCGGTAAAAACTGCCATACCAATTTATACGTTATTTTCAAGCTGCCGAGCCAGTTGGAACACGTCAATTTTCCAGTCATGAAAATTTTTTTCATCGCTTTCTTGTAAAACCAATCAAAACCGTGACATGATTCTATAAGCGTCATTCGTCCGTTAACTGAAAGTACAAATCCACCTTTCCTAGAGTAACTAGGAAGCTGGATTTTATCTTGTGTTATTTGCAGCAAGTTTTCCCAAAGCTGTTTGGCGGATATTTTTATTCCTTCATTGGTCTTAAAGTGGGTGTCTTTATCGGGCATGATAAAAACAAGCTTTTCCACGATGGAACGCTCCAGCGCCATTTTAATTTCCTCCGATGTAGAAGAATCGGGTGTGCCAGGAGGCACGATAATACATAGCGCACATCTATCTAGCATTCCATCGACCGTGCCCGGCCAATCATCCGTATCGTCAAAATGCCTTCCGCATCTATAGGAAAACATCGCCCGAATTTTATAGAGGAGTTTTTTTGATTCATTATTTTCAGATTCGTCGAATTTTACTGGAATGTACTTTTCACATACTACAGATAGCAGTTTTCCCTCGAATACATTGGCTGTATCAACCACCTCTAAGATCCCATTTGCTGGGCGAATAATAAGGTAGCCATCAGAAACAAAGGGTCTTAGATATAGCAATATAGGCTTAGCGTTACTGCCCGAGAGCACGTTGGCCACCATCATATCAAGTTGTTTGTTAAAGGTTTTGTAGTGCTTCCACAAAAGGAACAATATGATTAATGTAGAAATAATCAACCAATGCCAATACGATGTGGATAGTAAATTTGCTTCTGGGATAATTGCGTCGAAATAAGCTATGGCTATCGCAACGAAATTGACAGCGAACATTATTTTTATAAAAAGTCCAGCTATTGGGGTAGAATAAAAACTAGATCTATCCATCGCTTAGACTTTTTCCAATTTAATCAGACTCCAATATTGTTTTCCAAGGTTTGTAAGCCGACAGGATTTACTGTTTATTGCAGCGTAATACATATGCTCTTCTCCTACCGGAGCAACCAATCCGACACCTTCCATTTTTTGCAGCTCTTTGAATATTGCCACGCATTTATCATCCGCAGCTGGCTCGGTAAATTCATAGCCTGGGTCAAGTGGATATTCAGCGTCCCTGTCTGAGAAATAAGTAATAATTTTTCTCAATACGGACAGTTCTATGAGCGGTTCCACTTCTTTCAATGAAATAAATGCAGATACATTTGTTTTAAAAATCGGCCTTTGTCCTCCCCATTGGCCCAGTGTTCTGTCTATATACGCATAAATATTGCTGGGCAGGATGTTTCCGGTCAAATCGGCACATTGCCCATCGATAGCGTCTAGCAAGAGCGATGAGAAAATTCCTTTTTTGTTGTTTTCCTGTGCGGTTTCGGTTGCTTGGCAGGAGGTTAATATCGTAACGCCGTCTGCAAGTTCCGATACTTTTCTATTCACCAGTCGAGGGGCTGCAAGCCTTCCAGAATAACAGCAATCAAGAATAATGACTTTATTTTGAGCCTCAGATTCATTGGCGCATCGCATAATTTCGTCCATCGACACACCTTCGTCATATCGGTCGAAGTCTTGCGTAACCAGATAACCGCCATAGGAATTTAAATAGCCATGCCCTGCGAAATACAAAAGGGCGATAACTGGACTTCCGGAAAATAGATTCTCAATTTCTTCCTTAAGTAATTTTTTTTCGATTTTTCCATTGGATGAGAGCAGCGTTTTGGTTTCGAAATTGGGCTTCCCATCATAGTGTGACTTGAGCAGCTTACTCAGCTTTACTGCGTCTGACACGCAGCCTTTAAGCGGGCTGCATGGATAATCGTCGATACCGATAATCAACGCTTTTCTCGCTTCACGATACATTGGAGCAACTCCTGGATGAAAATCACAAGTTTAACATGCGCTGAACAGCGCCAGAGCAGCTGCATATTAACAGCTCTTCATATCCTGCTTTAGGCTGTTCAAGGAATTTATTCCTTGACTCATTGTTTTAAAGATCCTATCAATTAGTCAAATTACCAGATCTGTGTCCTCGGGTCGCAGTTCTCTCGGTGAATTCGATTCAGCTGTTTCCCGCCTATTAAGCAGGAAGCTCTCATAATTCCTGCATCTTCAACTCTTAAGGAACGTGCTTTTGCCCCGGCAGAAGCATGCATTCGTGTCTGCTATGAAACTGGATATAGAAAAATACCGCAAGCACCTCGCGCCGTATAATCTGGGCAAAGAGCGCGAAGAAGAAATTATCCGCTATGTTTATATGATTATGGATGAATTCGTATCGGCGGCTTTCAATAAGCATCCAGTTCAGCATGCCCTGCAGGAAAGAAATTGCGAAGCTTTGCAAAGTCAAGGGGGCATGATAGATTCAAAAGATCATTCAATCAAATCGCCACCCCTAAAAGCTACATCCCATGCGGGTGAATAAGGAGGATTCTGCCATGACACAACAAGCGGTTATCTATTGCCGTGTATCGAGTCCGAAGCAGGTGACCGAAGGCCATGGCTTGGCTTCTCAGGAGACGCGCTGCCGGGAATACGCAAGACATAAGGGTTATGACGTCGTGGAAGTTTTCCATGACGAAGGGATCACTGGCAAATTGCTGGATCGCCTGAACATGAAAGCGATGCTGATGTATCTCAAGAAGCATCGTGCCGATAATCCAATAGTCATCATTGATGACATCTCGCGTTTAGCTCGGGATATCGAGACACACTTGCGTTTGCGTGCTTCTATAGCCGCCGCCGGAGGCAAGCTGGAATCCCCTTCCATCGAATTTGGCGACGATTCCGACAGCAGGTTGGTCGAACATTTATTAGCCTCGGTAGCTGCACACCAGCGGGAGAAGAACGCCGAGCAAGTTTTAAATCGCATGAAAGCTCGTATGATGAGCGGATATTTCGTATTTAACGCTCCAGTCGGTTATCGCTATGACAAGGTGGGCAAGCACGGCAAGCTGCTCGTTCCGGATCAGCCCTGCGCCTCCGTCATTACGGAAGGGCTGGAGGGATTCGCGTCAGGCCGGTTCGAGTCGCAAGGCGAATTGATGCGGTTTTTTCATTCGTCGCCGCATTTTCCCAAGGACAGATTCGGCACTGTGCATATGCAGAGGATAAAGGAAATCCTCAATCGTGTTTTATATGCCGGGTATCTTGATAAGCCGGACTGGAATATCCACCTAGTCAAAGGTCATCATGAAGCGTTGATCAGTTTTGAAACCTTCCAGAGAATACAGGCGCGGCTAAAGGGAGAAGCTAAAGCGCCAGTGCGCAAGGACATTAATGAGGACTTCCCTCTGCGCGGCTTTGTCGCCTGCGCCTGCTGCGGTACACCCCTGACGGCCTGCTGGTCGCGCGGCAGAAATGGGCTGTATGCCTATTATTTGTGCCACGGTAAAGAAAATGGTGTCAAATGCAGCCAATATGGCAAATCCGTTCGCAAGGACAAGCTGGAAGGTGAGTTTGAAGCGCTGTTGAGTGAAATGAAGCCTTCCCAGGAAATGTTCTTCCTGGCCGCTGAACTATTCACCGATCTGTGGAATGTGCGACGTAACGACGCAAAACAGGAAGCGGACGCTATTCGCCGTAATCTTATTCAGATCGAGCGCAAAACCGAACAATTCCTGGACAGGATTGCGGAAGCCGACAATGCAATCTTGATTACGGCTTATGAGAAAAAGATACGTAAGCTTGAAGAGGAGAAAATCGAACTCGATGAAAAAATCGCAAAATGCGGTCGTCCGCTGCAATCGTTCGATGAAACGTTTAGAACCGCCTTTTCGTTTTTATCAAACCCGCAGAAACTCTGGGTTTCTGACAGACTGGAGCATAGAAGATCCGTACTAAAGCTCGCTTTTAGCGAACGGCTTCAATACTGCCGAAATGAGGGGTTTAGAACCCCTGAAAAGTCGCTCCCATTCTCGCTTTTGGAGCAGAACTGCATGGGTAATAACGAAATGGTGCCCGGAACCGGAATCGAACCGGCACGGGTGTTTTAGGCCCGAGGGATTTTAAGTCAGTCAAATAATATTTTTTAAACAATCACATATTTGTTTTTGCGTTCCGCAAAACTATAATTTTTCAGCAAAAAGTACCACAAATAATCAATAATGCGAATCATGATTGCGGAGTGGATTTCCGCGTTTTTATGGGGTTTACTCTCTCCTTTCCTGCTTTTAACGTAGTGTTCAGTCATTGTAATATTTGTGTGCTCAAGCTGTTTTTGAGCTTGCCGGATGTCGCCGGTAAATTCCGCTGTATCTGTGGCTGCTTTCGCCTGCAGGTCACGAAACTGGAATGACTCCTTGTTGATTCCGGCGGCCTCCCTGGCACGGTCAAAATGACCTCGTAAAGCGCGCGACGTCAATCTTTGACCTTTATCATCAACTATTAAAGAAAAACTTATGATTTTATGTGCTGCCTTGCGTTCAGATATTTTTCTGATCAGGTTATCCAAATCACCTGCGATATTAATCCTGAGTTTTGCGCCGGTTTTATTCTGCGTGACGGTAATCGCTCCATCCTGAATGTCGTGGTCTGTCATTTTAAGCACATCAGAAGGTCGCTGACCATATCTACTGCCTCGCGTAATGGCTGCGACGCAGTGCGATATACCGCGCTATACATGCCATCATCAATATAAACGTTCTTGCGGCCCATCTCTTTGAATCCACGTATTCCAGCGCATGGGTTTGGAAGGTTTGTATATCCTCATTCGCGTTCCTTGTTCCAAATGTGGTTGAATAGTGCTTTCTCACGATTTGCCCTTATTACTCCGCGCCAGTCAAGATACTGCCTCATGTTTATTGGTTCAATCTTATGAAGCGGCACAGGTGGATCGTCAAAGAATTTGTACAGCTGCTCCAATTCCCTGAGATTGTCCTTTTGTGTTGCCGGTGATTTTAGTGGGATAATGTTTCTAATATAGCGTTCTGCCACATATCGAAACGTGATTATTTCTTGATGTGCTGGCTTTGCGTCAATCTGGCCGGATTTTGTTTTTCTGCCAGTCAGTATGGAGACGTCTTCTGAATCAAGGAACAAACTCATGACAATCTATTGATTCGGTATTTCTAATTTATCTGTACGTATGAGCGCGTAAGGGTTGTCATTTATCTGCTGGAGTCAGAGACCATTCAGTATCCTCTGTTGCGTAATAGTTGCACCGATGAAAATCCAGGCTGACTATTTTTCCGAGCACTTTTCCTTTGACCTTTATTACTATCAAAGAATAGTCCTCTGGGGGCATCTGTTCGCTGCATTTTATCCATTGAGTTTCGCTCATTTGGTCATAACCCCATTTAAAGATGATATCAATTATTGAATTGTTTAAATCTGAATCAGTTGCTCAGTAGTAACGCGCCAAAATCTTCCGGTAAATTTCGCTATTACAGTTCTAAGATCATGCACAAAATTTTCTGACCTAATGTTAACAACCGAACAGATCAATAATTTTTTTGCAGCTACATTGCAGCTTTTATTAAAAACGAGGTTAACCATGAGTACCAATAATCCCAATGAATTCGAGAACAAAACCGTCAATTCAGACGGTCTGCGACTTAGTAATAGCGATATTCTGATGTGCGTAGTTGTCGCTTTAATTGTGGTTTTCCTGCTCATTGCGGGTGGATATTATTGGTATACCAACCCGGACTGGATTAATAATTTGATTAATAATCCCTAAAGTTTTTTTAATGTCCGTCCAATACTAAATTAGCGTATCCACATATGATCTCCACGCCCGGCTGAGATTCAAAGTCCCTCACCGGGCGTTTCTATTGATATTCCGATATGAGTAGGAGCTTCTATTATTTCCTGAGATCTTTGATTATTTCTTTTATTACGATGAAAATCATCCCGGCCGAGATAACGCAGAGAATTAATGCCAATAAAGCCTTTGTCATTACAAAAAAGGTGCAAGCACTGAAAGCCAATTCACACGGCCATTCGAAAAAACTCATTTCATCCTATCCTTATACGATCTAATCTCAATAATCCTGCCTACTTCACCGACTACGTCGCGGCTTCCATAGCTTGATAAACAATTATGCCATCATGAATCCAATATGCAGTTACTTCTGCGGGTAGTTTTACCGGTTTTTCTTTTAAAGTACCGAACAGCGGAACCGAGTCAATTTCATGGTTGCGCGCCCATCCGATGAGCCACTTTAGACAAGTGCTGCGACTTGATAGATCAAGCGAATCAAATTCATTTGCCATCACGAACTTGATGCCGGCTACATGGCTGATCGCTTCAGCGATCATCACGTTTGCACGCCACTATGCGGCTGCTAAACCGCATTCACCATTTGCAACCGCGTTTCTAAACATCGATAAAGCGTGCTCATACCCAGCCATAGGCAAACTATGGGCGTAAAAAAACCACGACTATCGGGCGCGTGGCTATTCACTTTGAGAGGTGTTTTGAGCACCTGCACGAATTCTACGCTTAGATGGTTTTATTTGTTAAATTGACCTGTATTTCTCAGAATTGCGGAGCAGAAAGGCAAATTTTTTGATAGATGAAATAAGTCTAACTTATTGATTATTGGTGCCCGGAGCCGGAATCGAACCGGCACGGGCGTTTTAGGCCCGAGGGATTTTAAGTCCCTTGTGTCTACCAATTTCACCACCCGGGCTATGGAAATATCAGATCGGTGGAGGCGGGGGTCGGAATCGAACCGGCGTAGACGGCTTTGCAGGCCGCTGCATGACCACTCTGCCACCCCGCCATTATTGCATAACTTCTAAATGTCTTTTAATCCTACGGAAAAAAGCCGATCAGAAGTAATTATTCGATTCCCAGCAAGTAAAATTTCAAAGAGCCATTCCACAGAGAGGAATGGAGCGGGAAACGAGGCTCGAACTCGCGACCCCAACCTTGGCAAGGTTGTGCTCTACCACTGAGCTATTCCCGCAATAAGAAGTTGCTGTGTGACTGGAATCACTTCAGAAACGAAGGGTGGATTATAGAGATGCTGTACGTTTTGGTCAAGAAAATGCAGGCCAAGAATGAATAAACATTTTTACTTAAGCGTGAATGAAGATTCCGGGCGATGAACAGTGGTATCGTATGTGTATACGCTATTGACCGTTTGAGACCGACAAAAATGCAACCAACTGTGATTATCAATCAACATCGACATACTGCAATCATTGCGGGGGCGAGTGGAAAGAAGCTGCTTGTGATCAAGCTGGGAAAAGGAAAACTGACAGTGACAACGATATCGCAGCAAGAAATCAACGCGCAGGGATATACGGTCAGTGATTATTCACCCGCGCTGGCGGCGAAATCTTATCTGCAACATGGGGCCGGGGTCAGTGAAAAAGCGAAGAAATTGCTGGAAAAAATAGCCACAGGTGAGTTCTCAGATCAATTAATGTTTGCATCCCATTGAGTGAATTGAGGAAACATGCGCTTCACTTGTGACGGGATTCAAATACAAAAATACTAAGTTCCTCCAGTACCCGCAGCGATTACATCCGTGCGAATTTGCGCTTGTGTGATGTGACTTCCGGGTGAGATGCTGTGTGTCAGCCAGACATTGCCTCCGACCGTTGAGCCGTGGCCGATGGTGATACGCCCGAGAATCGTAGCGCCGGCATAGATCACCACATCATCTTCAACGATGGGATGACGCAGATTGCCTTTCACCAAAATGCCGTGCTCATCGACGGGGAAGCGCTTGGCACCGAGGGTGACAGCCTGATACAACCGCACATTGCGGCCAATGACCGTAGTTTCGCCGATCACTACACCGGTTCCATGATCAATAAAGAAACTATCGCCTATCTGTGCGCCCGGATGGATTTCTATGCCGGTGAGCGAATGAGCGATTTCCGACATCATGCGGGCGATCAGCGGCACACCCAGCTGGTTCAGCTCATGCGCGATGCGGTGGTGAATAATCGCTGTAATCCCGGGGTAGCATACCAATACATCGTCAATGCTGCGTGCTGCCGGATCGCCTTCATAAGCTGCACGGATGTCATTTTCCAGCAAACTGCGGATTTTGGGTAATTGCTGGGCAAACGTATTGGCAATGCTCGCAGCATGTTCACGAATCGACGGATCGGCAATTTCCTGCCCCGAGACAAAAAACAATTCGTGGTGAATCTGATCGATCAGGTCGCGTAATGTAACATCCAGAGTATGTCCTACGTAGTAATCGATTCCTTCATCGGAAATGCTGAGTGTACCCAAACGATTCGGAAACAACGCCGCACTTAACCGTTCAATGATCGATGCCAGGACTTTTCGTGAAGGCAGTTTGGGAGGCTTGTTAAGCCGCTGACGGTGCTCCAGGGAGGCCACACGTAATGCGCGCAATTGGGAAACAATATGATCGATTTCCATACGATTGATTTCCGGTTCAGCTGTGCCCTGTGTTTTGAGTTCGGTTGTCATGACTTCAATCCATTTTGTTCAATCTGTTTTTTAATGCCATGCCTTAATGTTTCAATTGGCTCTGCGGATAGCTGGGGAACAAATCAAGCCGTTTGGGTTTGATAAAGACTTTCTCTCCCTTGGTGAGCTGCAATTCGCGAAAGCGCTCCTTGCTGATTTCAGCGTGCACCGGGTGCCTATCTTTGTCGTTCTCGCGTACCAGCTCCAGTCTGACGATCGGGCCTACCGATAAAATATGGACAATCTGTGCCGCCAGCGCGGCTTCACCGTTTTGAGTGCGTTCGACTTCGATTTCATGTGGGCGGACATAGGCAATGGCGGCCAATTCTTCCGCTTCTGCGTGTTCCGGCGCATCGACTTCCAGATCGCCGATCCAGGCACGGCCACGGTGCAAGCGGCTATGAAATAAATTAACGTTGCCAAGGAACTCGTACACGAACGGACTGGCAGGCTGCTCGTACACTTCATCCGGTGTGCCGATTTGCTCAATCCGGCCTTCGTTCATGACGACAACCCGGTCGGCAACTTCCAGCGCTTCTTCCTGATCGTGCGTGACGAACACACTGGTGATGTGCATGTCATCGTGCAGTCTGCGGAGCCAGGAGCGCAGCTCCTTGCGCACCTTGGCATCCAATGCGCCGAAAGGCTCATCGAGTAATAGCACTTTCGGTTCCACCGCCAGTGCCCGCGCCAAGGCAATACGCTGACGCTGACCGCCGGAAAGCTGATGCGGATAGCGGTCCGCCAGCCAATCTAGCTGCACCAGATGTAATAATTTCATCACGCGGTCATGGATTTCCTCTTTGGAAGGGCGGAATTTCTTCGGACGCACATTTAAACCGAAGGCGACGTTCTCGAAAATGGTCATGTTGCGGAACAAGGCATAATGCTGAAAGACAAACCCGACTTGGCGGTCACGCACATGCTGATCGGTTGCGTCTTCGCCATGAAACAATACCTGGCCGCTATCGGCGGTTTCCAGTCCAGCGATCACGCGCAGCAGAGTGGTTTTACCGGAACCGGAAGGTCCCAGCAGTGCCAGCAATTCACCGGAGTGCACTTGTAAATTGACATCGTGCAGTGCGGTAAACGTGCCGAATTGTTTGGAGAGACTAATCACTTCAATGCTCATTCGAGACCTCGTTGTTTTTGGTGTTGTTTGTTACGAAATTCAACCAGTGTTTTTAGCACCAGCGTTACCAGCGCCAGCAAGGCGAGCAGCGAAGCGACCGCAAACGCAGCGGCGAAGTTGTATTCGTTATAGAGAATTTCGACATGCAGCGGCATGGTATTGGTGCTGCCGCGAATATGGCCGGATACCACCGATACCGCGCCAAATTCGCCCATCGCCCGCGCGTTACACAGAATAGCGCCGTACAGTAGACCCCATTTGATGTTCGGTAGCGTGACATGATAAAAAGTCTGCCAGCCGCTGGCGCCCAGCACGACGGCCGCTTCTTCTTCCTCGGTACCTTGCGCTTGCATCAGTGGAATCAATTCGCGTGCGATGAACGGTACCGTTACAAACACAGTTGCTAACACGATACCGGGAACGGCAAAGATAATTTTGAAGTCATGTTCCGCCAGCCACGGCCCCAGCCATCCCTGCAAACCAAACACGAGCACGTAAATCAGCCCGGAAACCACCGGTGAAACCGAGAAAGGCAGGTCGATCAACGTGATCAGCAGATTCTTGCCGCGAAATTCAAACTTGGCGATGGCCCAGGCCGCTGCGATACCGAATATCAGATTCAAAGGCACGGCAATCGCTGCAACCAACAGCGTCAGTTTGATGGCGGAAACCGCATCGGGATCGGTGATGGCCGCGACATAAACTTCTACGCCCTTTTTTAAAGCTTCGTAGAAGACCGAAATCAGCGGCACAAACAAAAAGAGGGTTAAAAATACCAGTGCCAAGCCGATCAAGGACCGGCGTACCCAGGCAGGCTCCTGTGTGGCGCGCTGCCGGAAGGTTTTGCCGGCTAGGGGGAATGTAATCGTTGTGGTCATCATTGTTCTCAGGTTGAGGTGCTGCGGCGACGGCTCCACCATTGCAATAAATTGATTATCAGCAGCAGAACGAACGAAATGACCAGCATCACGACCGATAAGGCCGTAGCCCCGGCATAGTCATACTGTTCCAGCTTGGTGATAATCAACAGCGGTGTGATTTCGGAAATCATCGGCATATTACCGGCGATAAAAATCACCGAGCCGTACTCGCCGATTGCGCGTGCGAAAGCCAGCGCAAAACCGGTCATTAAGGCGGGATAGAGTGCCGGGAAAATCACGCGCGTAAAAGTTTGCCAGCGGTTGGCACCGAGTGTCGCAGCCGCTTCCTCCAGCTCGGCTTCGATATCTTCGAGCACCGGCTGCACGGTACGCACCACAAACGGCAAACCGATAAAAGTCAGCGCTACGAAAATTCCCAGCGGCGTGAAAGCCACTTTGATGCCGAGCGGCTCAAGAAACTGTCCGATCCAACCATTGCCAGCATACAGCGCTGTCAGTGCGATACCCGCCACCGCGGTCGGCAGGGCGAAGGGGAGATCCACCAAGGCATCGACTATTTTCTTGCCGGGAAAATGATAGCGAACCAGCACCCACGCGACTAACAAACCGAAAAAGGCATTGACAGTGGCGGCCGCGAACGACGCGCCGAATGTCAGCCGGTAAGAAGCCAGCACGCGTGGGGTAGTGACAATCGACCAGAATTCCGGCCAGGTCAATTCAGCGGTACGAATGAACGCGGCCGACAATGGAATCAAAACGATCAGACTGAGATACAACAGTGTGAATCCCAATGCCAGATTGAACCCTGGCAAAATACTGTATTGCTTGAAACTGCTCAATTAAGAATTCCTTGTGTTAATTTAGATTAACCCATCATCAAAAGCCCGGACGACCGCTTTGGATACGGCGCAGTGCGGCGACCAGAAAATCGATATCCGCACAGGTATTGTACAGTGCCAATGAGGGACGAACCGTCGTTTCCAGACCAAAGCGGCGCAAAATCGGCTGTGCGCAGTGATGGCCGGAACGCACGGCGATACCTTCACGGTTCAACGCTGCACCGACTTCTTCGGAGCTGAATCCCTTCAGCACAAAAGACAGCACACCCGCTTTTTCCGGCGCGGTGCCGATCAGCCGTAAACCGGGAATTGAGCTCAGGCCGCGTGTCGCATAAATCAGCAATTGATGTTCATAGCGGCTGATGTTTTCAAGACCGATGCGCTGCACGTAATCGATCGCAGCGCCCAATCCGACAGCATCGGCGATATTACCGGTACCGGCTTCAAAACGGGCGGGTGCCGCATGATAAATGGTTTTTTCAAAGGTGACATCCTGAATCATATTGCCTCCACCCTGCCAAGGCGGCATGGCATTGAGCAATTCTAATTTGCCGAACAGTGCGCCGATGCCGGTTGGAGCGAATACTTTATGACCGGAAAAAACGAACCAGTCGCAATCGAGCTGCTGCACATCGATGCGCATGTGTGAAACCGATTGCGCGCCGTCCAACAGCACGCGCGCGCCAACGCGATGCGCCATCGCGATCATTTGCTGCGCCGGTGTGATCGTGCCGAGCGCGTTCGAGACTTGCGAAAATGCCACCAGCTTGGTGCGTGAGTTCAGCAATTTTTGATACTCATCCAGCAATATCTGGCCGTGATCGTCCACGGGCGCAACACGCAATTTGGCGCCTTTCTCGGTGCACAGCTGCTGCCACGGCACGATATTGGCGTGATGCTCTAGCCAGGAGATGACGATTTCGTCGCCTTCATTGATATGTTGGCGTCCCCAGCTTTGTGCGACGAGATTGATACCCTCGGTCGTGCCGCGCACGAAGACGATTTCATCGACGGATGGCGCATTCAGGAAATGACGGACTTTTTTGCGCGCATCTTCGTAGGCATCGGTCGCGCGGGCCGCCAATTCATGCGCGGCGCGATGGATGTTGGAGTTTTCGTGCTGATAAAAGTAGCTGAGGCGGTCGATGACTGATTGCGGTTTCTGTGTCGTCGCGGCATTGTCCAGCCAAACCAGCGGACGGCCATGCACCAGTTCTTTCAGTATCGGAAAATCGCGGCGGATGGCATTCACATCGAACGGCGGATGCGCAGCCGCATAAGCCGGTAGCGGCGTGCCCGCCGCTGGTGATGCGATGCTGTCGAGAAAATAGAATGACGATGCCTGGTTTGGATTGGCTGGGATGGCGGCATGTGCGAGTGTAGCTTTTTGCGCCGGTGTGAAGAGCGCGCGCAATTCTTCCTCAAACGGTAGCGGGATGACCGATGGAATAGGGGAAGTGGCCAAATTGAAATGATCCGCGTTCACTGCGGAAATTTCCGGCGCTGGCAGCGGCGCAGCCGTGAGCGCTTGCGCAGAGGGAGTGCCAGCCGTTTGCGTTAGGCCGGGCACAGCGGAATAACTCTCTTTTGCCGATGAAAGCAAAGTGTTGAGTTCATCCTCGAATGGTAATGGAATGGCTGAAGCGTACACAGAATTCCCCGCACGCGGATGATCCGCGGGGAATGCGGGAATTTCCAGCGCAGACGGTGATGCGGCCGCGGACGTGCCTGTCGCAGAGAACGGTACGCCTGCGGCAGGCGTTGCATTGGGCAAAGCGGAAAACATTTCGTTGGCCATGCGGGTCAGTAACTCGACATCCGGCAGATAGCTGGATGCTGCATCCAAACTTTCGCCTGTGGGATGATCGAGATTACTTGTACTCATGATATTTACCCACTTCGACATTTTCGAGCACGCCGAGCGCATCCTCGGTCAATACCGCCAGCGAGCAATAGAGAGAAACCAGATAAGAAGCGATCGCCTTGTGATTGATGCCCATGAAGCGCACCGACAATCCCATGCCTTGCTGGCCCGGTAAATCCGGTTGATAGAGTCCAACCACGCCTTGGCGGCTTTCACCCGTGCGCAACAGGATGATACTGGTTTTACCACCGGTGATATTGAACTTGTTGCTCGGAATCAATGGAATGCCGCGCCAGGTCAGGAATTGTGAACCAAACAGCGTTACGGTTGGAGGAGGGACGCCGCGGCGGGTACATTCACGGCCAAATGCTGCAATCGCTTGCGGGTGCGCTAAAAAGAAAGCAGGTTCTTTCCACACGCGCGCAATCAGTTCATCCAGATCATCCGGTGTGGGCGCGCCTGTGCGTGTTTTCACCCGCATCGATTTTGCCGCATTATTGAGCAAACCATATTCTTTGTTATTGATCAGCTCGCTTTCCTGGCGTTCTTTGGCTGTTTCAATGGTTAAACGTAACTGCTCGCGGATTTGATTGTGTGGGCTGCTGTACAGATCGGAAACACGGGTATGCACGTCCAATACCGTGTTGACCGCGCTCAAGACGTATTCCCGTCCCCATTCTTCATAATCCACGAATGTCGCGGGTAATTCGCGTTCATCCTTGGCGGAGCAATCGACTTCCACCTGATCGGGATCCTTCACTTTGTTCACGCGATAAATACCCGCCTCGACCGGCACCCAATGCAATAAGTGGGTTAGCCAGCGTGGCGTGATGGTTCCCATCATCGGGACAGTTTTGGTGGCATTGGCAAGCGTGCGAGCGGCTACGTCACCTAATGCGGTGTTTCCTTGATGAATATCGGTCATTGTGATTCTCCTTGGATTAAGTCAATAATGTTGCAATGTGTACTGCTTCAGGCTTGTGAAACGAGTTGAAATGATGACGTACGGATGTTCTCTTTCTGTTTTAATTATCTGGCCTTGAAACAGGCGTCAGCTCGGATGTTTTGATCACGGATGCCGGTTTGCCGAGCAGATTGCCTTGCAGATAATCGGCTTCGGTGCGTTTGGCGGCCGTTAACTGTTCCACTGTTTCGATGTCCCGCACCAGCAAACTTGCGCCGAAGCTATGGACGGTATCCGCCAATCCGGAAATGGTTTCATGGCGCATCAGATCGCTGGCCGAGATTCGCACCACATCCGGATACAAACTGCCCAGTTCCGCCATCCAATCGCTGCTGGTGCCGGAGTAGTTGGCGGCAATCCGGTAGCCGCGCGAACGGTAGTTGCCGATGACATGTTGTAGCAATTTCCAGTTGCGGTTGACGATAGCCGGGATTTCGATGACGACGCGCGAGGTTTTCACGCCGATCAGGTCGAGAAAATTCTCAAATGCGCGGCCGTGATCGTCCTTGACGCTCTCCAGCAAACGCGGGTGAACTTCGACAAACAAATTGTCCGACCGGGATATATGATTGAAATAATAATTCAGCGCATGAATCGCCCGGCATAAGCGATCCAATTCGATCAATTGATCGTCTTTTGACGCCATGGCGAACACTTGCCATGGCCAGAGTGCAATTTCTTCGTTTGATTTTGAGCGCACATACGCGGCATGTGCGATGGTTTTACCCAGATCGATGCTGAAAATGGGTTGAAAAACGCTGGTTAATTCGCATTGATAAAAATATCCGCTGATCCAGCCGTTGTCGGCGCGTTTTAAAGCGTAGTCGGTGGCGGAATTGATGAGCTCAAATTCTTCGAGAGCGGTAAATGTTTTTTGTGCTGATGAATTCATGGAATTATCTCCATAGAAATGAACTGCAATGCGCAGACAGAGAAAACAATGGTTCTGTTACAGGCTTAAGATGTTTCTATGGGCTGCAAGTGAACTTATTAGTGATATCTGCGTGTTGGATTTCTTTTTTCGCAAAAACTATTACAACAACTGTCCTTATCGGTTGGGTAGATATCCTTTAATTTGCGTTTCAATTCATTAACAGAACGATGGCAATAAACAAGCGGAATACCATTACGATTCGCTTGCTCTTTGATCGAATTGGCAAAGTTATGATTAATGAAGTCGCAAATAACGATGATCAACTGTGTTTCATGTGGAAGCTGCCGCTTATTAAAGCCTTTTGCGCGGCCGCTCCAATGCTCGATGCGTGCATTGTGTTGCGTGGCAATCAGCTGCTTGAACGATGCCACGTAATCTCCACCCACGATAAGAACGGTCATGTTAAATCCTCTTTGTTTGTTAGCGCGCCGTAGCGCGCTATGTTGTCATTACTTCAGATAAATCTGATCGAATGTGCCGCCATCGGCGAAGTGGGCTTTGTGTGCATTTTTCCACCCGCCGAACGCTTCATCGATTTTGAATAATTCGATCTTGGGGAATTTGGCGGCATACTTTTCAGCCACGCCAGGATGCGTAGGGCGGTAAAAATGCTTGGCGGCAATTTCCTGACCTGCTTCGGAATAGAGGTACTCCAGGTACGCTTCCGCAATTTGGCGTGTGCCCCGTTTGTCGACCACTTTATCGACGACCGCGACCGGAGGTTCGGCTAGAATGCTGAGCGATGGAATGACAATTTCGAATTTTTCTGCGCCATATTCCTTCAGCGCCAGAAAGGCTTCGTTTTCCCAGGAAATGAATACATCACCGACACCGCGTTCGACGAATGTGGTGGTTGAGCCACGCGCGCCGGAATCCAGAACCGGTACATTTTTATAAATGTTACTGACGAATTCCTTCACTTTGCTTTCATCGTCGAACTTGCGTTTGCCGTATTGCCATGCCGCCAGATAATTCCACTGCGCGCCACCGGATGTTTTCGGGTTCGGTGTAATCACGGCTACGCCAGGGCGGGCCAGATCATCCCAATCCTTGATGCCTTTGGGATTTCCCTTGCGTACCAGAAAGATGATGGTCGAGGTGTACGGCGTGCTGTTCAGTGCCAGCCTTGATTGCCAATTTTCCGGCAGCAATTTCGCTTTCTCGGAGATAGCGTTGATATCGTTGGCCAATGCCAGTGTCACTACATCGGCTTCGAGGCCGTCAATGACGGAACGCGCCTGCTTGCCAGAGCCGCCATGCGATTGCCGGACCGTGACTTTTTCGTTGTTTTTTGCTTGCCAGTATTTGGCGAAGGCCGCATTGAATTCTTGATAGAGCTCACGGGTTGGATCGTAGGATACATTGAGCAAGGTTTTGTCCGCCCATGCGTTACTGCCGGCAATCAAACCGACGGTCAAGAAGCTTGCTGCGAGCCATGTTTTGATGTTCATGAGATTTTCTCCACTAATGATTTAAAAGGGTTTATAAAAGGCTGATAAGCACTTCAAAATATAAGAAATCCGTGTTGCCTGAGCGTTGATCGGTGCAAGGGTGCTTGTGCAAAGTTGCGCAAGAAGTCGCTGCAATACGGTTTTTAACGAACTCTCCGGCGGTAAAATGGGTGTAACCCAATATGGTGCTGATTCGCGATGTGGCTTGGTAGCGTATGCGTCCTTCGAAGGCATGGCCACCGAAATCGCCGCTCTGCCCAGTGCGGTCGCGATTGAATCCAGGGTCCTTGATGGTATTACTGATGTTGCCATCGAGAATATCGAACATGCGATCTTTGCTGCTGGCCAGCCAATAGGCGCCATAACCAACTTCAAATCCTAGTTTCTGCGTCGGGCTGAATTCAAAGCGGATTTTCGGTGCTTTCAAGTTCTCATAAATCACATAGTGATCCGCCGACCAAGGCCGCGCAAATCCGAAGAAGCGGTCAAAGCGGTTGTCGACATTGTCATTGGGATTTTTATCGCCGCTGGCATAGCCGTAAAACAGGCCAACCCGTGGTTTCCAGGCATGATCAAATGTTTTTCCTACCTCGATGGTGTATCCATGCGCGTCCACGCGATTGGGGCCGCTGAATCCTAGCTGATGGTTATAGCTGACATCGAAATCGAGAATATCGCTCGCCTTGCCATATACACGAAACCCAGGCATATGAATTTCCCGGTCCAGCCGGTTGGTTGCTGTGAAACCATTCGGATCACCCGTTTGCTTCTGCCCCATGTAGTAAGTCTGTAGGGTAGCGATGTCAGACCATTTGCGCAAAGTGCCGATCCCGCCAAAGAACCAGAGATTATCATTTGCTTCATCAAACTTGGTTTGCAAACGCCGCACCGGCTGCATGCCGAACAGATCAAGCTCCCAATCATTGGCTTCACGACCCAGATTCAAGCGGAAACCTTCAAATGTATTGGTGGTATTGCGCCACTCATTACGCGCGATAAAACGCCGGTCGGTTGTTTCATAAGCCATCCGGCCTACGCGAAATCGAACCGGTCGATCATTACCCCGGTCATCGGTGCCGAGCGCTTTTTTGAAATACAGTTCGCCGTATGCGTTGAGCAGGTCGTACTCGTTTCTTTCCTGATCGGTCCGTACAAACCGGTTGTTATAAACACGGGAGTCTTGAAATTCGACCGCGAAGCGGAATGGATCTAGAATCTCTTTGATCCCTATCCATGCGCGTTGGCGCAAGAAAAAAGGATCGTCGTTTCCGCCTTCGATACGCCGGATATCGTTGTGGCGATGCTCGTAGCGCATGCGGGATTCCAGGCCGATTTCCAGCCAGGTGACATCTTTAAATGCCTCAACACCGATATCGCTCAAGCGGCGCACATAGCGCGGCGGATCGGAATCCGGATTGGTGGCATAGCTATTGGAACGCTGATGATAGCTGGTCGTTTTTTTTACTTCCGGCACGATAGCAGGCAAAGATTTTTCCTGCTCCGATGATTTAGCCTGATCTGATGGCTTGGTCTGTCCCGATGATTTATCGGTTGATGGCTTGGCAGTTTCATCAGATATCTGTTGCGCTATTTGCAAGATATTCCGTTGCATTGCCTGGAAATCGACAATCTTTTTATCATCGGAAGCAGCCTGAGCTGCACCGATAGTCAGTGCACTAAACGCCGCACTGTGTAATAAGAACCAAATAAACTTCACTCTATTCTCCTGAGTGAGCTCTCCGGAAATCCGGTTGAGTCACTGATTTTGTTTGCTTTCCAACCTCCAGTATTACTGGTCGGTATTATTATTACGGGATCGGCTTTGTTGTATCAGCCGGAACTTGAAATTGTTAAAGTGGTTAAGATTTCAGTGCTTTGCGGTTCGATCCACTTTGGTTTACGCGAATTTTTTCCCGGCACTCGATTTGTACAACTCTATTGTCGTGAATGACGATTTCAATCGATCCATATTCGATGTTTGCAACCGCACGCAAAATTTCCTGTGCAACTTCCGCAGGAATCTTTTTGGCTTGATCGCTGGCAGCAATAATTTTAGGTTCCAAACCGGAATCAGTAGTCATTTACAGTACTCAGCAATGGTGTAGAAATTAATGGAAACGAACGATACCAATTTTTTTATATAAATAGAAATAATATTTGTTCATTTCTATATAATATAAAATTATTACGATGTGCTGTGATGGAAAGCATGTCAACCCGGATAACAGACGATTCGGAGAGATGTGCAACGAGGGAAAATTCTTGGAAAATAGTGGATTTGTTATTTTGGAACCGGGTGAATGCAGCATAATCAACTGATAAGTAAATGAAGTTATGAAATTAATGTGAATCCGGGAAGTCTTGGTTGATATGCTTGAATGAATAGTGGGTTTAATAAATCACTGTGATGGCGACGCCACCTTGCAACGATTCCAGTAAAATGCGCAATTAAAAACCGCAGAACTGAGGATCATAGAGCGTTGAAGTCTTTTCTTTATTTGTGCACGAAGTTGTTGGGTTATTGTGGAAAATTGGGTTGAATATGATTAACTTAAGAAGGTTTATGTTTTTTACGGCGCTGCTGATATTGCTAGTATCAATTTCCGGCTGCTCTGTTTTTATGGCGGCCAAACAGCCTGAAAAGAAGGATGTCGATTTGTTAAAGGAAGGCACGTCCCGAGCCATGCTGATTTCCGAATTCGGTGCGCCGGTTATCAGCGAATTCCGCGACGGTAAGCGCTATGAAATCTTTAAGTTTGTTCAAGGGTATAGCACAGGCGCGAAAGCGAGCAGGGCCTTTCTGCATGGCGCGGCGAATGTCGTGACGCTGGGTTTATGGGAGCTGGTCGGCACGCCCACGGAAATCACCTTCAGTGGCGATGACATGGCATTTCAAGTGCGTTATGACGAAAATGACATCGTGGATGAAATCGCGCTGATTAAAAAGGAATAGCTGGTCGCGAAGCGAACGATTGGTTTTGAAGGCGTGCGCGTATCACAGGAGAATGCGGATGAAAAGCTTGCGGGTCTGTTTCATGAATGGTTTTCTTGCTTGCGCTCTGTTATGGGCGAGCATTTCGCAAGCGCTGGCTGAGGATGTCGCGTGTGAACAGACCGGCGCGGCGCATATTTGGATTTCGCCGTTAAATCCCAGAAGCGGCGAACCGGTCAAGATCATGGCTGTTTCGACGGATGGCCCGCTGGCGGAATTGACGCTGACCGGCGCTCAAGGCCAGCGGATAGCGCTGCAACCGCGCCGCCGCGGCGGTCCGCCCTGGAGCGTGGCTGCCGCATGGGAAGAACCCGGTGCGGGGCATTATCGCGTCGAAGCGAGCCGGGATGGCAAGCCGGTTGCCTGTCATCGATTCACTATTGATGGATCCAATTCGCAAGAAAGACTCAAAGAATGGAATCTTGCCGCCGAAGCGTTTTACTCTGCCTGGATTGAAACCTTGTTTGGCGCGCCGCCCGAAGAAAATCTCAGTTTCACCTCGCTGGAACCGGTATTGCGCAACGCCGAGCGCAACTTCTTGCACAATTATCTTGGTCTGGGCGAAGACAATAAATTGCCGCTGACGCCCGACTGTGCCGATTTGCCGTACACCTTGCGCGCGTATTTCGCCTGGAAGACCGGTTTGCCGGTCGCTTTCCGCGCGTGTGGACGCGGCTCGGCCAAAACGCCGCCACGTTGCAACGCACCGACCATCGTGTCTGAATTTACCCGTGGCATCACTTCGCAAAGCAATTTCACGAAGTTCAGCAGGCGACTGGTGGATACCGTTCACTCGGGTTCGGCACGCACCGGGCTGGCGGACGAATCAACCGATCTGTATCCGATTCCGATGAGCCGGGAAACGCTGTGGCCGGGAACGGTCTACGCCGATCCCTACGGTCATATTCTGGTCGTGGCCGAGTGGGTGCCGCAAACCGCGGATAATCCCGGCGTGCTGCTGGCCGTCGACGCGCAACCGGACAACTCGGTCACGCGCAAGCGCATTTGGGAAGGCACCCTGTTGTTTGCCAACACCGCGAATGCAGGGCCGGGTTTCAAGGCCTTCCGTCCATTGATTCAGACTGCTCCCGGCCAATGGCGCGTGCTCAGCAATAATGAACTGAGCGGTCACCCTGAATTTACCGCTTATTCCTTGGAGCAAGACCAACTCACACCCGATGATTTCTACGCCAAATTGGCCAAGCTCATCAACCCCGAGGGTTTTGATCCGGTGCAAGCATACGAAGCCACATTAGCGGCATTGGTGGAACAAATCGAAACGCGCGTCACTTCGGTGAATAACGGTGAAGCATATTTACGCAAAAATCCGCGCAGCGTTATCCCGATGCCCGGCGGCGCGGCGATTTTTCAGACCATCGGGCCTTGGGAAGATTATTCCACGCCGTCGCGCGACATGCGCCTGATCATCGCGATCAATGTGCTCACCGGCTTGCCGGAAAAAATCCTACGTCATCCGGAATTATTTGTTCTCGGCAGCCAGAGTCCTGCGCAAGCCAAAGCCCAGATCGAACAACATCACGCGCAGCGCATCCTGGAAAGCAGTATCCGCTACACGCGCAGCGACGGCAGCTCATGGGAATTGTCGGTGGCCGACGTGCTGGCACGCAAACCGGCTTTTGAAATGGCCTACAACCCCAATGACTGCGCCGAAATCCGCTGGGGCGCCAAGCCGGATACGGAAGAATTCACCACCTGCCGCCGCCGCGCTCCGGTGGAACAACGCGCGAAAATGGAACAGTACCGGGCTTGGTTCCGAGAAACGCGCAGACCGGTGCAGTGAGGAATCGCGCGGCTTTTGCCGCAGCGGGGATGAGTGCCAGGAGTATTCGTGATCGGGTCAGCTACGATTAACCCGGTTAGTGCTGCCGCTGATAGCGTCCGATCAATTCAGTCTGGCCAAGAATATGGCCTTTCATCGCGTGCTCAAGTGCGGTTTTGCTTGGATGCTTTAAATCCGGCAACACGGTATCCAACCCGTACAACTTATGAAAATAACGGTGTGTGCCAATCGGGGGGCACGGGCCGCCATAGCCGGTTCGCTTCCAGTCGTTAACTCCCTGCAACGTGCCTTGCGGCAACTCTTTCTCCGCAATACCCTCGGCCAAACCGGCAACAGATGGCGGAATGTTATACAACACCCAATGCACCCACGTCATTTTCGGCGCCGCCGGATCGGGCGCATCCGGATCGTCGACGATCAACACCAGACTTTTTGTGCCTTCCGGTATGCCGCTCCAGTTGAACGCGGGTGAAATGTTTTGTCCGTCGCAGGTAAAACGGGCGGGGATCGTACCGTCGTGGGTGAAGGATGTTGAAGTAAGCGTCAGAATAGTCGCGATCAAAGCAGCCATAATGTTTTTCTCCCTATTAGATGACACTGCTTATTACTTGAATGGATTATTCTAATTTTTTCTGATTGATGGCGAGGGAATTTTAGTAGGAGCGATTTTCGGCTCATTAAATCGGAAAAATCTGGTAACTGGAAACTAGTTGTATTTATTCTTCAATAGTATTAACAAGATAAGGCGATATATCAATGAATCAGCATGTTTATAATCTTAATTCTGTAATTTAATACTAACCCAACTCTAATTAATTGATATCATTAGCTTCGCATCCAGTGGCAATTATTGTCAATCGCAGAGCTTCTTTCGTTTCATCGCTTACTATTGCGCCTACAAGTATGTATGTATTTTCTGGTACAGTATTTTTAAGAATATTTAAAGCCTCATGAACTTCTCGCATCTTTAATGACTGGCTTGCTGAGAAACTCAGCATAATCCCTTGAACATTGGATAGAAGGTTATCTTTTTTTAGAAAATCAGCAATTATTTGTTGAATTGCTATGGAAGCTCTATTTATACCAGCTGCTTGAGTTGAATAAATAATTGGATTTCCAAAAGCCAGAATAATTTTAACATCTTCAGGATCAACGCCGATTATTTCAGAATTTAGAACTTCTCTTATACCTGAAATTAAGGCGTCTGGCATATCTCTTATGTTCAACATTTCAGTGCAATACTATTAGCTGGTTTATTAAGGTTCTAGCATGATATCTCTCCCGTATAAAACAATATAAAAATTGAGCGGAGAAAGATTAAAACTTATTATTTCAATCACTTTGCTACCTTTGCCAACATAATAACACCTGGAAGATAGTTGTTGTATCTTTCGCCAATATGGTTACGTAAGCGTTTGGGAAAGCACCAAGCGACCAAATCGGTAGACAATTTTTGTGTACCAATAATATTTTTGGCGATAATATTTTCTAAAGATTCTACGTTACCGACCTTATCTGCTTTGGCATATACAGGTAAAAAAGCAACACCGATTGCTCTAATTTCGTCATTTCCTCTTGTGTCATAAGCATTTCTCACGGCGGCACTAAGACAATCAGTCGAAATTGCATCAATTTTCTCTGACAGCAAATTAAGCCATTTGAATTTTGCCTCAATAATTTCCTCAGAACGATCGTCGCTTATCCATAGATCACAGCGCCCCATCCATTTTTCCTGACTGGTTTCATCTGTTTCCTCATTAGCTGAAACATCTATTTTTTCATATTGGAATTCTTCGAGTGCTATTCGACCGCAGCGCCAAGCTGCTGCGGCAAGTACACCAACATTTGCGCGCTCGTTATACCAATATGGAACATCTCCATCAGTAATTCGACTAAATCGTTCAATTGATAGAATCCATTCTTCAAGTAAAGAATCCCAATGCCCGAGATTCTTTTTGTTTTTAATTAGGTAATTGGCAATCGTTTCCATCGTGTCCCTTGTTTTTATTTTAGAATATAAAACCTCAATACATATAATAAACAAACTATCTAGTTCCCCCTAATCAAGTAACGCGGGAGACTATAAATACATGCCATTCAGTGATGTGGCGGGAGCCGCAGCAGCAACTCATTGCGAACAATTCCATCAATCCGGAACGAACTTCAACACATTACCATTGATGCAGTAGCGCTTATGGCTCGGTGGCGGGCCGTCGTCGAAGACATGGCCGAGGTGGATGCCGGAGCTGGCGCTGCGGACTTCGATGCGTTTCATGCCGTGCGAATGGTCATCGTGCAGCGTCACTGAGCCTTCGACGGGATCGAAAAAGCTGGGCCAGCCGGTTCCGCTGTTGAATTTTGTCTGGCTGAGGAAAAGCGTGGCGCCGCTGATCGGGTCGACAAACCGTCCGGGACGTTTTTCATCCAGATTGGACGCGGTGAACGGCGGTTCGGTGCCTTGCGCGAAGGCGATCTTTTGTTGTTCCGGCGTCAATAATTGAAATCCCAGCCATTTCCAGAAATTGGCTTGCTCCCCGTTATACCCGGTGTACCGGGTGACTTCCTGGCCGTTCCGGAACAATACGATGGTCGGTGTTGCGAACAGCGGTTTTTCCAGTGTCCAACCGGCCGGTGGATTGGTGTTCATTGTCGCTACTACGGGTACGGCTGCCTGCCATTGATTGAGCACTTCCTTATCAAAAAGCTTGCAGTATTCGCAATGTTCGGCCTCAAAAATCACCAATTGTTGCGCAAAGTTCAGGTCCTTGCCATCCAGCGGTTGAGTGAGGTTGCTGCCGGTAGCGGTTTGCGTTGTAGACTGGCCGGATGCCGGATATTTCACCCCCGTGCCGCCCAGGCCGCAGTAGCCGTTCGGGTTTTTCTGCAGATAATTCTGATGATACTCCTCGGCTGTGATGTAGTTCTTCAGCGGCAGGGTTTCAGTGGTAATCGGACCATATCCGGCAGTGCTCAATGCTTGCTGATAAGCTTTCTGGGTATTCAGCGCCACATCTTTTTGGGTATCGTCGTGATAATAAATGGCGCTGCGGTAATTGCTGCCGAC
>FSSH01002401.1_pt1 | contig 116787 bp, 113 predicted proteins | sample 1166101 | NCBI WGS metagenome assembly FSSH01 (sample SAMEA32972668, study PRJEB13176) | freshwater metagenome | biome: Drinking water system; feature: Biomass in drinking water that filtered by 0.45 um membrane; material: drinking water | place: USA | collected 2012-12-20 | depth 0 m | reverse complement strand
GATTTTTTGTGGTATGGTTGAGGAAAGTCATGGATGTACCGATCGTAACGGAACCAAACCCCATTCTTCGTGAGGTGGCCAAAGAGGTGCCGAAGTCGATGTTTGGCACCGCCGAACTTACCGACATCGTCTACCGCATGTCAAAAGCGCTGCGGGGCGCTCCCCATGGTGTTGCCATCGCCGCGCCGCAAATCGGCATTTCACTGCGAATTTTTCTCGTGCGCGGGTTTGTCATGCAGAACCACGAGCGAAACGACGTCGACCTTGATGTCGTCTTCATTAATCCCGTACTGGTGAACCACTCGCGCGGCACGATTCCCGTTGCCGGCGAAGGCTGCCTCTCGGTACCCGACGTGTACGGAACCATCGAGCGGCACGAGAAGGCAACCGTTGAAGCCTACGATGTGACGGGAAAGAAGTTTCAGCGCGGCGGGAGCGACCTCATCGCTGAAATCTTCCAGCATGAAATTGACCATCTCAATGGCATCCTCTTTATTGATCGAGCGAGCGACCTTAAACAGGCAACCCCCGAAGACCCTGTATGAAAAAAGGCGACGACGTTTCAAGCGTATTTTTTGGAACACCAGTCTTTGCGGTGTATACACTGAACGCACTTGAAGCTGCGGGGATTGTCCCGAGCATCATCGTGACAGCCCCCGACAAACCAGCAGGGCGCGGCCTTGAGCTGACTCCCCCGCCCGTAAAACTGTGGGCCGAAGAGCGCGACATCCCCGTGCTCCAGCCAGAGAGTCTGCGCAAAGAAAACGAAACCACCATGCTCCTAAAAAATTCTGAGTGGGATGTGTTTATCGTTGCGGCGTACGGAAAAATTTTACCCGCCGACATCCTCAGCCTTCCGCGCCGCGGAACACTCAACGTGCACCCGTCACTCTTGCCGAAGTTTCGCGGCCCCTCACCGATAGAGAGCCAGATTCTTGCGGATGAAAAAAATACCGGCGTCAGCATTATGGTGCTCGACGAGGAGGTTGACCACGGACCCGTGGTAGCCCAGGCAAGCGTTACCCCCGAAGAGTGGCCGCTCAGAGCCTCTCTCCTTGAAGAAATGCTCGCTACCATCGGCGGCGAACTCTTGGCTGAAACCTACGCTCCGTGGATTAATGGAAGCATCTCGGCAGAGCCCCAGACACACCAAGAGGCAACATTTACTAAGAAAATAGAAAAGGCAGACGGGGAGCTGTCCCTTGCGGACGACGGCTACCAGAACTATCTGAAGTACTGCGCGTACGACGGGTGGCCCGGAGTTTTTTTCATGCATGAAAAAAACTCCGGTGAGAAGATCCGCGTAAAAATCACTGACGCCACCTACCAGGACGGCGCCTTCGTACCTCTCAAGGTTATTCCTGAGGGGAAAAAGGAAATCGACTACGAAACTTTCTTACGCTCTGTCTCCCCTTCTTCCTAAGCGAAGGAAACGTCTTTTTTAAACACAGCCGCAGGACACAAAGCCTGGTCTCTCGATGAGTCAAATGAAAATTGATTCATTGAGAGTTTGTGTCCGAGGATAAACAAGCGCGCCGCAGGGGCGCGCGAAGTGGTGTTTAAAAAAGACGTTTCTGTAGCGCCCCTCTATTTGCCGAACGTTCGAAAAAACCTCTTAACCTCAGCCGCGCCCTGGCGAACCAGGTCACGTTCCTTTCCTTTCCGCTTCCGAATTTCCCTCCGCACTTCCCCCGCCGCACGGTCTATTGCCTTGTGGAGCGTTGCCTCGGTGGCCTCCGCATACGCATCCCCGCCGGCAAACGTGACGTGGAACTCTGCACGGTACACATCGCCTGTCCGCTGTCCCGCGCTCGTGGTTCCAACATCTATTTCGCACAATGCCGAAGAGTCCTGTTTCAAAAACACGGCAATTTTCTCAGTCTTGTGTGCAATAAAAGCGCTGAGCTCCTCGCTCATCACCACTGCGCCACCCGTTTTTATTTTTACCTCCATACGTTCATGATACCTCAACTGAAAGCACCTTCTTGGGAGAGCGATGTCCTGAAATAATTTTCACTGCGCCAGCGGGAACCGCGAAGTGCTCTGCCACTATCTGTACCACCCGTCTGTTCGCAAGGTTTCGAAGCGCGGGCTCCCGCACTGAAATCTCAAATTCACGCTCGTTGATAACCTCAAGGCGTTCACGCTTCGCCTCTGGTGTTACCGTAACCCGAACGTACATGCTGGACTCTACCAGGGCTCGCACACGTGGTGCTCAACGGTCGTGTCGAGAAGCGCCGGGTCGCCCCCGTAATACTTGCAGAGGTGCTTGATAATGTCGCTCGACTCATACATGGAAACCCCGTGCGCCTCGTCAACCAAAAAGGGGGAACGTTTCTTCCCGCCGAGCGCAATCAACTCTTCAACAACGCCCGGTTCTGCAACATTTTTACGTCGCACCTGGTCATCAATTCCAAGAGTATGGAGGGCCTTAAACACTTTTTCCGAGTACGGGCACCCCGTTTTCACGTAGAGCGTCATCATAATAAGCAAATTGTATCACGCTCACTTTTTTTCTTATCGGGCTACCTCTATTGTCCGAGCTGAGAACCGTTGGCTGGAAAGTCGTAAAACAAGGACTTGAGCTTTTAGGGCTTTAAGCACTCTTACATGTACCTGTTACGGTATAGACACCTTCTCAGGGGTACAGATGACTATGTCGTCCCTTCTCTTACTTTTTTGCAGAACTTCATTTCCGAACTTTATGAACTCTTGGTCGTTTGTTACCAGTGCATTACTTCCAGCGCTGTATGCTGTTGCAAGATGCAATGTATCTGTAGCAGATAGGTTTGAGTGCGAGGAAATAAATTGAGCTATTTTCCATCCATCTTCACTTAGGTTAAAGAACTTTATGAAGGGCAGCCTCACTGTCGTTGCGTTCAGATAATCGTTTACCTCAGTATAGCTTTCTTCGGAAAGTATCTTTTTTCGGCGTTCTCTAAGAAATCTATCAACATCCCACTTTTTACCTATAACCGTTTTTTGAAAAAAAAGAGTGTCTTTTTGAAGATCTGAAAGTTCCATCATTGTAAACGCTGATGTAAAGCAATCAGCATTCTTTTGACGCGCAAGCTCAACAAGTTCAACTGATTTAGGGTTTCTGTTTTCAAGGTAATCCCTCAGAATGTTTGTATCGAAGTAGAGTTTCATTTCTTTTTCTTAGGATTTGTTTGGAAACTTACTACGTGTGGCTTGTCTACCTTCACTTTTGCAGTAAAAATCACCATTCCATCTTTTGTATTGAAATGGACCACTTGTGGCTGAGAAACTTTCTTGTTTGCCACAAACGTAACTTTTTTGGGCGATTTACTCATAGTTGCGTTTATTATATCAAGTGGAAATGTTGAAGTGAGGTCCGCCAACATTTTTGAATGAGCGAATCGTCAAAGCAACGTTTGGAGTAATAGTGCTGCTCTAGTATACGATTTCGCCCGAAACCCGAACCCCTGATCTCTCGCGCCTCGCAAAGCCGGAGCGCTTGCCCCATAAGTACCGCGCAGACGCGACACTCCTCCCGCCCGTGCGCGTATGCACGGGCCTTCCAAGCTTTGCAAGGAGGTCGCCTCCCCGGGATCTAAAATAGAGCCCCCTTGAGTGCTGTCTCGCTAATCTTGGCAAGCTCACATATTTCCTCAACCGAGGCGCTGTTCTCTTTCAGACTATAGAAATTATTTTCTCCGAGCAGTATGTAAGACCACTCACGCCCCGCTCGATCTTCGGGAGAAAGCGCATTAATACGTCTAATCCAGTCAAGGGTTGCGAGCTGTTTTCGGCGCACATTTTGATCGTTTAGGTCCTTATCTGCTTTGGTCTCAATGAGATAGATTTTTTTGTTTGTCTTAATGATAAAGTCGGGCGAATAATGGCTCATTAGCCCGTCGGTACGGATATACGGGATAGATGCAAAGCGATGATAATACTCATTCACCTTCACAAGCGCCTCAACGCCAACGTCGCTATCGGCATACTCCATAAAATTCTTTTCAAACTCACCTCGGTTCGATGGGTACGGCAAACGTTCGTAGATAGTTTTTTCTAGAAGAAGAGAAAAGTTTTCGCGCATGCGCAACTCTGGCACATCCGAAAAGTATTGCTTCTCTACTTTTGCTTCTGTCGGTTCAACCGCTTGCTGCATTGTAAAAATAGCTTCGCCGATTGTCTTTACGATATGGTCGGTTACCAGACTATTTTTGAGCAAGAGTACTTTCCAGTTGTTGTCCTCGAACGGATTGAAGCTCATGCCGAAGAGTTGCGTGCGGATATATTCGTCAACCATACGCGCGATGGCAACGTCATTTACCTGCAGTGTAGGGAAGACTTTGTCGCGTCGCGCGCTCACGCGCGCAATCCGATTGACTACCACGCGAAGAATCTTCTGGATATACTCGTTGTAACTTTGCGATTTGAACAATGCCGCATCCACAACATGTTCGCCAAAACGCGTCTTCACTGTCATCTCTTCTGCTACGAACCGTTCGCCGTCTTTCGAAAAAAACTTTTTGAGGTCCGCGAGTGGAAACGACTTGAACGGCTCAAGTTTCGTAACATCAATCTCAGTTTCTACCAACTCTTCATCAGCATCGCGCAAAATGGTTGGCCAAAACAAATCGTATTTCTCGGAGTTCTGTTTGAGTCCGACTTTGATGATATCGCCGAGCACCTCGCGCCCGCTCGTTGGATCGCGCTCAATCTCTCCCATTAGCCCCTCGCGCAATAGTTCATCGTAAAACTGAATAAACGCAGGGTGCTCTACGATGGTAAGTAAGTCCAAATAGTTTTCTGGCTCGCGCTTTTCCGTTAAAAGCCTGCGACGGTTCTCCGCTTTTACTTCTGCGAATTCCGGCTCACGCCACATGAGCCGCAAGCCGCGCCCAATCGTTTGCTCAAGTAAGATTTGCGATGCAGCCGAGCGCAGGGGTACTAGTACGCAAATGTTGTTTACATCAAAGCCCTCGCGTAGCATCAAAACCGAAACAATAACTTTCGGTTGCTCGTGCTTATCAATATTGAAGAGTCGTTGCTTGATCTCCTTCCACTCCTCTTCCTTTACTTCGCCCTTTCGGTTTGAGTCGATGCGCATTACGTCGTTAGCACCGAGTCCTTCTTCAATCAAAAATTGCTCCACCAGCGGCGTAACGTTTGTGTCTTCACACATCACGAGCATCTTCGGACATTTGTTATGCGCTTCAATCTCACCAAAGCTTTTTTCTAGAACTTTCAACCGCGCTAGACCCGCGCGAAGCATTAATTTTTGCCCATCGGAGAGATCAAGTGCTGTACCATTTCCATCTCGTACAGCAGAAAAATTAAGTGGCAAATCTACGAGTTCTTTGCGCCTGTCCAAAGCTATCATCTTTACTAGCCCGCCACGAATTGCGGTCTTCAAATCAAAATCCACGATGACGTGCAAAAAGTAATGCCGCGTGCGTCTTTGCCCAGTACCCTGTACACGATATGGCGTCGCCGAAAAATCGAGCTGGATATAATTCGCGCCTTTCTTGTCAGATAATCGATTTAGAGCCCTCTGCCACTGCTTTTCCTCGTCTTCTTCTGCACGGCCACCCTCCACCCACTGCGCCTCATCGTTCACCACCATCAAGTCCGGCAAGTTCGCCAAATATTCAATTTCTTTTCCCCTCATATACTGGGCATCTAAAGAATCGAGGGAGTTCCCACCCGAAGTTCCTGGACGCACTGGAAACACATCGTTTGCCACATTTACTGCGTCATCCATCGGTGCCGTTTCTTGCAGTTCCTCGGCAACTTCTTCATCCATCAAAAGATGCCAGTTAGCGATGGCAATAAAGCCATCGCCAGTAACCTTATTTCCGATTTCTCGCTTCTTCGCTACGGCATTTTGCACGAAGCTGAATACATCCTCACGGTAGCTTGGTGGAATGAATGTCTCCTCATATTGCTTGAGGTCGGATGTTGCAAAGTCACGATCACCCTCTGCGTTTTCTTTACCGAGATACGCGTCCAGCAAGCGGTCGTAAACAATCAATCCGGGCGCAATAAGTAAAAAGTTCTTCGTATATTTTCCACTTTTCTGCTCTTCGTATCTTGCATTCATGTATTGCCAAATAAGGAGCGCGTGCATTACCCATGTTTTGCCGGTACCAGTCGCCATTTTGATGGCATACTTCGGCATTTCATATTTGGCCTTTGTAAACTCCACCATATCTATTTCCGAAAGTAGCTCGAACTCTGCGTTCTCATAGATCTCCTTCACTGTTTTCACTCCTAAAATCTCGTGAAGATAAATTGTATTCAGAATCGCCTGCCGCTGGCCCTCGTGGAAGTTCGCATAACGCGCTTCTGTATGCGGCTCGGTAAACCAAAAAGTTAAAAGCTCACGCGTCACCGGCGTACATTTGGCGAGAAGTTCACCGCTCGCCCAGACCTCGTTTACCTTGTCAGTGAGTGTCCGCGCAAGACGGAGCGGAATATCGCGTGTGCCGATGCGTGTCATATTAGATTTCCTTCACCACCTCGCTTTCAAAGCCAAAGACATCGACCGCTTTCACGCACACCTTACGCTTACCTGAAACCTTTGGCACCGTAAGTTCCGTCTCATACACCACTCGTAGCGCATCACCATCCTTATCAGTATTGTTGCGATAGTCCTGCCAGCGGCTACGGAAAGTAACACCATCGTAGTCGGGGTCAATGCTCCAATACTCGATGAGCGCGAGCGAGTCTTCGGCCAAAATGCCAGAGAGTTTTTCTCTGTCTTTATCGTCTAGGGGTAATATATCGGGTGAAAGAAGCGCGTAGTAATCCAGTACCACCTTCAGTCGATCGTTCACGCCCTCGTCGTTTTTTTCGACACTCTTAACTACTAGATATTGCGGTGATGAGAAGCGGATTTTCCCGGTCTCGATAAGTTTCTTGTAATTTGCCTTTGTCTTTAAACGATCGAGCAAATCTGGCGGGATAACGCCCACGTCCAAATCGGCATCATCAAGCGAACCCTTGGCGAGTACGATGTCGTGCGTAAAGTTCCAACCCAACACGGCCACTTTCTTCCATCCACCGCCCATATAGGTATTGCGTAGCTCCTGCGCGCGCTTAAGTGTCGCAAGGCCGGTTACCTTGTTGGGCGAGTCCACATATACAAGCGTCTTGCTTTCCTTGACGTAGCCAATATTCCGTTCGTTCTGGACAGCGTTAGCAAAAGGAATTGCGCCATAAAGTTGCAGCACTACTTGTGAAAGGTCACCAATGCGACGGAACATCTTGCTACTCGCGAGCGCTTCTTTTTGATAATCACCTATGGCTTGATATAAAAACGGTTTCGCGTTCTGATCTATCAAACGCTTGCGAGAGATGAGTGTCGCTGGCTTACCTAGATCGGACATAATCCACTTGCGTCCGAGTTTTTCGGCAACTGAACCCGTTGTTCCAGAGCCCATGAAAAAATCAGCAACTATACCGTCTGGTGGACAAGAAGCCTCGATGATTCTAGTTAAAAGAGCGGGGTGTTTTTCTGTGTCGTATCGTTTTTTACGCAAATCTACAATTCTCCAAACATCCTCAATCTCGAGATTCTTTAGCTGCTCATTCTCCCATACATCATCTGAAATCTTTGTCCCCCTCTCATCCAACCAGCCAGCCTCTATTCCCCCCGCTCGGAACCCAACACCTGCACCGCCGCCATATTCATTTCTTTGTAATGAGGATTCAGCATAGGGAACCCGCACCCAGTCCGAGTTTGTATTTAGTTTGGGCTCACCATTTTTTACATACCAAAATATATTGTCGTGCTTTCTTGGGTGGAAATCTTTTGCTGAAGATTGTCCTGGATAGTGCCAAATTATTTCATTCACGAAATTCTCTTTACCAAAGATCTCATCAAGCAAAACTTTTACATAATGACCAACATGCCAGTCGAGGTGGACATAAATTGAACCTTTGTCCGACAGGAGTTCACGCATAAGCGTCAGACGTGGGTAAAGCATCTTGAGATACGACACAGTACCGTCCTTCCACGTGTCCGCGTAAGCAAACTGCTCAATCACCGTTGGCTTCTGTTCCAAATTTGCGCCGGGAAGCACTACCTTGGTGCGATAATCCGCCTTGCTATCAAATGGTGGATCTATGTAAATAAGATCGATTTTGCCCCGCATTGAATCCAATCCACTTTTCGGGTCCCCTGAAAGAAGTGCCTGCATCGCAAGAAGGTTATCCCCGTAGATAAGGCGATTCATCCATTCGTGTCCACCTACTTCGGGTACCTCTCCGTTGAAGATACCTACCGTATCTTTTGCAGGAAGCACCAGTTCATTCGTTTGCAATCCGAGCTTGTTCTGCCCTGAAAGTCGTTCTAGGATTTCTTCGACTTCTTTCCGGCCATCAGAGACTATTTTCGGCAGCTCCTCAATAAGCGATTTTTTCATAATTTTGCTCTTCGCGCAGTGTGTTTTTAGTATAACCCGACCCTCGCCCTGCCGCTCCAAATACATTTCCCGCATACACCCCGCGAAACACAAAGAAAAAACGTGAGGCCAGGACTCTCCTTCGCCTCTCGGCTCGCCACCGCTCGCCTCGGGCTAGGCACCGCCTCGACAACGCCCGCTGCTGCGGGCGGCTTTGTTGTAAAATGCGATAAAAATAAGTAACAAATGCTTGACCTCCTGGCAGCAATGTACCCACCTTATACAGGTTAAGATTGTGACTCCTACTCCCAAAACCTCCTGAGCATCGAACCTTCAAAGAAGAAAAGGAAAACGAAGAAAACCACCACCATAGGGACGAGTCCGTCGACTCCAAAAAACTGCTCGAAACCGTATCGAGTCAGAAAGGCAAAAAATAATGCCGTGGCAAAAACTAGACTCATAGAAATATATTTTTTTAGAGCCTTCATACTGACCTGCTCCGCGGCCAGGACTCGAACCTGGAACCAACTCGTTACACGAATCCCAAAGTTTCCTAAGGGCGTGGACTATATCATCATCGGGTCTCGATGTTTCGGTATCTAGTCTCTACGGCGCCCATTTTTACCTTATATGATAAAAATGGTTCCCTCGGTATTGGCATAACCATTGCTGGCCTTAGCGTTCACCGATATCCCGAAATTTGCAATCTCGATTCCTCGAGAAGGCTGCCAATTGACAGCGAGCTGCTCTACCATTGAGCTACCGCGGAATGTAGGAGGATGCAGAAACAGGAATACTTGTTTCTGTGATCTCCGGAATGATCGCGGCAAGACTTTCTGAAGGAAAGGTCTTACCGCGGAATGTGCTGCTTTCAAAATCAAGAAAGCAGATTGTATTCTACTGAAATTTTTTCTTTTTGCCAACTCTTTTTCTCGGCAATCGGGCAATCCCTTCATGCACCTCTGCATGACAATTCGCACATAGCAGCACGCATTTCTCAACTTCCTTTTTTATCTTTTCCCACGAACGGGTTAAGCCGCGATCTGATAAGCCAAAATCCTTTTTCTTTGGATCAACATGGTGGAAAATGAGTGCATAAATGGACGCCTTGTATCCACAAATCTGACAACACCCACCTCCCTGTTCAACCGCCATACGACGAAGTTTTCTTCGCCGTTCAGTAACGGCACGTTTTAAGTATTCAGCACGGTCACGGTAGGTTCTCGTATCTGGCATATACACCTGAGTATACCGCGTCCATGCGGAACGTACGGTATGATGCACACATGCGAAAAGTTGTCTCACCAACAACGCTGGGGTTCATCCTTGCACTCGGCGTCGCTTCAACAGCGCTCTACCTCTCCCCGCTGGGGTGCGCGGCGCCCCGAGCACAGGAAGCGCAGGAGGGCTCGCAAGGCATGCGGGTGTGGAATGGCGAGCGTATTCAAAGTTTTGTCCATAGCGGGGAGCGCATCTGTATCCCCCGCGGCTTTGAAGCAGTGGGCGCGGCTCATGCTGGCTTTGGGTGGGCGTCATTTCCCGCCTCTCGCACCGGCGTCCTTATTGAGAGTACTTTTTTCAAAACAGAAACATTCTCCCCTCCCGGCAGCCGCTACCGCATAAGCCTTCGCTACCCAGAGACCACCCCGGAGAGCGAGGCAGAAGCGCACCGGACACGCGTTGAGCGTGTAGCTACAGCAACCGCAGAACTCTTCAGTGATCGCGGAGGCATCTTCCGCACTCCGCACACGGTTCTGGTCACGGCTGGAGCCGAGACCACTGCCGGTCTCCGTGTATATCCGGACCCGCACAAAACACTCACGGTTGCGGTGTACGAGCCCGAGCACATCCGCTCCGAAGAACTCCTCATCCACGCCTTTGTGCACCTCTACAACCGCCACCAGCCACTAAACGACTACCTGGAAAATCAATCCCCTATCCCCGCGTCTGATTTTGAAGAATTTGAAGCCACGTGGGCTGAGACGCGACTACGAGAAACACCTGCGGGTCGACGTGAGCGTATCGAGTACCTCTACAACGTTCACCTCGCGGTTCGCGAAAATGACTTCTCCCGCATCGAATACGCACCGTTTAATAACCGCACGCAGTTTGAGGATATTACCGAGAACGCAATTGTTTCCTCCGACGCCGAGTATCTCGACGTTCAGTACGGACACTACGTACTAGCACCCCTTGCCATGGTTGCGCTCGACGGGCTCTTGAGAGAGAGCGGCTCACAGGAAAGTGTTGCCAGCTTCCTCCACACAATCCACCAAAACCCCGCACAAAACTTCCTCGCCCTTGTTACCACAGAGCTTGGGCTCGAAGGGGCCGAACAGTTCATGAATTGGATTAACGGCGTGGAGACAGTGCCCCGAGACCTGATTGACCGCGCGCTCGCCTCGTACTAATGACGCCACCATGAAGTCACGGTCTCTACTCGACACCCTTGACCAGATTCCGGATCGCCTATTCCCACACCTACAAGAAAAGAGTGTCGCGCTGTACGTACTCTGGCGCGAGGTGTGCCACCTCGCGGGCTCCCTCGGCGCCATCGGCATTTCACACCTGTTTTTTCTCACACTTCATCCGTTTGCCCCACTCGTTGTTGGGTTTGCACTCGTCTTTTGGATCACCTACCAAGAGTTCTTCCTCCACGCGCGAAAATACCACCAGCCTCGCTGGAAGGGAGTCTTGGACTGGTTTGTGTGGATCCTCCCCTTTAGCTTCTATCTGCTGACCCTCTACCAGTAGCTACTTAATGAGACTATTGAACCAGCGGAAAAAACGCTCAGAGAGTGTTGGGTTTTCTGAAACCTTGTCGAGGTTGTTGTAAATGCCGAGGGTGTCCTCTTCCCCTGCCGTCTCGCGATACTCTTTAATGGTGTCGATTTTCTCCTTGATAGCTGGCGTTGCGTCTTTCACGATATCTACCACGTCGCTCACCGTCCCTGGGGGCGGAATGCCGTTCGCCTCAGCAGCAACGTCAATGACATTCTTTGCGGTCTCCTTAGTTTCGTCGCTAAAAAAACTCCCGAGCCAGGTAAAAAATCGGGCGGGAAGACTTTCGGTTTTAGTGCCAACCGGCGAGGTGGACGGAACCACCTCGCCGTGCCCACAGCCGTCTGGCGCTGGGTCAGCGACGCCATCGAGAACGCCGTGGTAGTGCTTCACGGCGCATACTTCACCGTGCGCTTCGGTAATGCCGGGGTCATTCGCATCGATCAGCTTTCCGTTAACCATAAATTCGCCCGCGGCGCTCGCCACAGAGGCACCGAGGAGGAGTAACGTGACTGCAGAAAGCCCGAAAACGGTGTGAGTATTCATAAACTCATCCTAGCAGAGGCCTATCCCTAGAGAGGCAGTACCTTAAAAGAGGGCGTGTATAACCAGGTTGCTTCAAGGATAAGGGTCCGTATACTGTAGGAGTTCCTTATAACAACACAATAATTAGTTTAGACAATATACGTATGGTACGAAAAGCAAATCCCGCCCTCCTCAAACCACTAGGGCTCTCACCCGAGCTCGAAGCGGTGGTCGGCAAGGGTCCCCTCCCTCGCGGCGAAGTCGTGAAGAAGATGTGGGAGTACATTAAGAAGCACGACCTCCAGAATCCAGCCAACAAGCGCAATATCCTTGCAGACGACAAGCTCAAGCCGCTTTTCGGAGGAAAAGGTGAGGTAACCATGTTCGAGATGACCAAGCTCGTCTCGGCACACATGAAGTAGGCTTCTACCCCTTTCACAAAAACCCGCTCTGACTGTAGAGCGGGTTTTTCTTTTCCCCTCACCGACCTCGCACTCTCTGTACAAGTCTCTAGAGGAGGAGTACACTTCTAGGGTCCTCGGGTGCCGATAGATGGTATGTGACGGGTAGACAGCCCGGACTCACTTACTTTTTATTCGGCACCTGAAGTGAGGTATCTCTACGCGGTTTCCCTTAGCAGCGTTCTTTTTTATTTGGTATGAAACATAAAGAAATAATCACCCGTGTCTCTGGCCCCCTCGTTGAAGCTTCCGGAATGGAGGAGGCAAAAATGTTCGAGGTGGTGAAAGTAGGTAAGGAAAAACTCCTAGGAGAAATCATTTCTCTTAAAGGAGGTAGCGCTTCAATTCAGGTGTACGAGGACACCTCTGGCATCACGCCTGGGGAGCCGGTTGAAAGAACCGGCAACACGATGACCGTTGAACTTGGTCCTGGACTTCTCGAATCAATCTACGACGGTATCCAACGTCCCCTCTCCATCATCGCGGAAAAATCAGGGAGCGAGTTCATCGCCCGCGGCATCGAGGCGAACGGTATCGACCGCACTAAGAAGTGGCAGTTCACTGCGACTGCAAAGAAGGGTGACACCGTTGCCTCTGGAGACATCCTTGGCGAGATTCCCGAAACATCCCTCATTACGCACCGCGTGATGGTCCCACCATCTGTAACCGGCGGCACTCTTAAGAGCATTTCATCTGGAAACTTTACGGTGGAAGAGGTCGTGGCCGTTATCGTTGACGAGAAGGGTGTGGAGCATGAAATTTCGCTTCTTCAGCGCTGGCCAATTCGAAACCCCCGCCCCATTAAGCAGAAAATTTTCCCTACCCAACCATTGATCACCGGCGTGCGCATCATTGATACCCTCTTCCCCGTCGCGAAGGGAGGCGTTGCGGCAATTCCCGGTCCCTTCGGTAGCGGCAAGACCGTGACCCAGCAGTCAATTGCCAAGTACTGTGACGCACAGGTCATCGTCTACATTGGGTGCGGTGAACGCGGCAACGAAATGACTGAGGTGTTGAACGAGTTCCCGCACCTCGTTGACCCAAACACCGGCGAGCCCCTGATGAAGCGCACCGTCATGATTGCGAACACGTCGAACATGCCGGTAGCCGCCCGCGAAGCATCGGTCTACACGGGCATCACCATTGCTGAGTACTACCGCGACATGGGGTACTCGGTTGCGCTCATGGCGGATTCAACGAGCCGCTGGGCAGAGGCGATGCGTGAAATTTCAGGACGCATGGAAGAGATGCCCGGAGAAGAGGGCTACCCTGCGTACCTTGCAAGCCGCACCGCAGACTTCTACGAACGCGCTGGCGCCGCAGAGCTCCTCTCTTCAACGAGCCGCACCGGCGCACTTACCGTGATTGGTGCCGTGTCGCCCCCGGGCGGCGACCTCTCCGAGCCTGTCTCCCAGGCGACCTTGCGCGTTACTAAGGTGTACTGGGGCTTGGACTCAGCACTTTCCTACCGCAAGCACTTCCCCGCTATTAACTGGCTCACGTCCTACTCGCTCTACACCGACAACATCGACAGCTATCTCAGAAAGGAAATTGATGAATCGTTCCCCGAGGTGCGCGCGAAAGCGCTCTCGATCCTCCAGGAAGAGTCAAAGCTGATGGAAATCGTGCGCCTCGTCGGTATCGAGTCGGTCTCCCCCGAGGAGCGCGTGACGTTGGATGTTGCCAAGATGCTCCAGAACGACTTTTTGTTCCAAAACGCCTTCGACAAGGAAGACGCGTACACGCCGCTTATCAAGCAGTTTGAAATTGTCCGCTCTATTGTCGACATTCACCGCGTCGCAGTTGAAGCGATGCGCGCTGGCACACTCTCGTACGCAGACTTCGCTGCACTCCCGGTGCGGCAGGAAGTCTCGAGCCTGAAGCAGCTTGCATCAGATGATCGCGCCGCGTTCGCTGCATTCCGTAAACGTGTCGAAGACGCCATTACCAACCACGCGAAGGCTGCGTAAGTACAAACCTATGACTGAAAAAAGCTACAAGACAGTTTCTGAAATCAACGGGCCGCTCTTGGTGGTAGAAGGCGTCTCAGGCGTTGGGTACGACGAACTCGTTGAGGTCACGGCTCCAGGAGAAACAAAACCTCGCCTTGGCAAGGTCCTTGATGCGCACGCTGACCGTGCGGTAGTACAGATGTTTGAGCCAACCAAAGGGTTGCAGACGTCAGAAACCAAGGCGCGCTTTTTGGGACGCGTGCAGACCATGGCGCTCTCGGAATCAATTCTCGGGCGCGTGTTCTCTGGCGGCGGCGCGGTGCTGGACGGAGGTCCCGCTATCATTCCTGAAAAAGAAGCCCCGATTAACGGCGCGCCGATTAACCCGTACAGCCGTGAGTACCCGAGCGACTTCATCCAGACGGGCATTTCGTCAATCGACGTGATGAACACGCTGGTGCGCGGCCAAAAACTCCCCATCTTTTCAGGCTCAGGTCTCCCCCACGCAAAGTTCGCAGCGCAAATTGCGCGCCAGGCAAAGGTGTCCGGCGGCGAATCGTTCGCGATTATCTTTGCGACCATGGGTGTGCCATTCGACGAAGCAGAGTACTTCCGTCGAGAGTTTGAAGACACGGGTGCGCTCGAGCGCTCAGTGCTTTTCATTAACACGGCAGCCGACCCGGTGGTGGAGCGTATCGCGACGCCTCGGCTTGCGTTGACCGCCGCAGAGTACCTTGCCTTTGAAAAAGGCATGCACGTCTTGGTCATCATGACCGACATGACGAGCTACTGTGAGGCGCTGCGCGAGGTATCGGGTGCACGCAAAGAGGTGCCGGGCCGACGCGGCTTCCCCGGCTACATGTACACCGACCTCTCGACGCTCTACGAGCGCGCAGGGCGCGTGAGGGGCAAGAAGGGTTCCATTACCCAGCTTCCCATCCTCTCGATGCCGGACGACGACATCACCCACCCTATTCCCGACCTTACCGGCTACATCACCGAAGGTCAGTTCGTGCTCGACCGCTCCTTCCACTCGAAAGGTATCTTTGCGCCAGTTGACGTACAGCGCTCGCTCTCTCGCCTCTGGTCTGCGGGCGTCGGCGAAGGAAAGACGCGCGCCGACCACGCACCACTCAAAGACCAGCTCTACGCGAGCTACGCGATTGGCAAAGACATGCGTGAACTCGCCGTGGTGTTGGGTGAAGCGTCACTCACCGAAAGCGACCGTGCGCACATTCTGTTTGCCGATCGCTTTGAAAAAGAGTTCATCAACCAGGGTGCCGCAATTGAACGCTCCATTGCAGAGTCGCTCGACCTTGGCTGGGAGCTGCTCCGCATTCTGCCGCGAGATGCGCTGAAGCGCGTTAAGCCCGAGCTCATTGAGAAGCACCTTGGCGCCGCGTAACAGCACACCCACCCGTTCCTATGGCAACACTCCTTAAAGTAAACCCGACTCGCATCAACCTCCTCAAGCTCAAAAAAGAGCTCCGGGTTGCCGTGCGCGGGCACAAGCTCCTCAAGGACAAGCGCGACGGTCTGATGCGCGAATTTATGGGACGCATTCGTGAGGTGAAAACACTCCGCGCAACACTCAACCCTGCGCTCATTGCCGCGTTTACCACGTACGTGTCGGCGAGCGCCATCATGGACCCACGGAAGCTTAAGAACGCGTTCGATACCGCACGCCAGGGTGGCGACATGGAAACGAAAGGTATCACCACCGCGATGCGCACCGTTATGTCGGTCAAGCTCCCCACCTTCGAGGTTGCGGGCGAAAGTTCGTTCGACCTCTCCTACGGGTACCTCGAGTCCTACGGCAACCTTGATACCGCACTCACGAAACTCCTGCCGCTCTACCGCGACCTCTTGAAACTCGCCGAGCTCGAGAGTGCTGTCGAGCGCTTGGCTCGAGAAATTGAGCAGACGCGGCGTCGCGCAAGCTCTTTGGAGCACCTACGCATTCCGTCGCTTCGCGTCACGATTCGAGCTATTCAGCTGCGGCTCGACGAGCAGGCGCGCGACGCTCTCGTATCCACCATGCGCGTTAAGGCAGCCCTTACCACCTAACCACTCACCCTATGCTCGACGAAATAAAACAGGCAGAAGAGAAAGCGGCGATGCTCATAACTGACGCGCGAGAGAAGGCAAAGCGCATCACCGAAACCGCGACTGACGAAGCGCGCTCCCGCATCGAGGCTGTGCGCAGTACGGGAAGCGCGCTCAGAGAGCGGCTCGTGTCAGAAGCCGTAGAGCGCGCCGAGAAAGAGAGTGCTGTCCACACCGACGCAGCGCTCAAAAAAATTCGCGAGGAATCAGTTTCGTTTGGAAAGAAGGTAGAGCGCGCAGCTGACGAGCTGGTGAAACGCCTCCTCTCCTAAGTCGCCTATGGCTCAAGTACCCCTTACCAAGGTGAGAATAATAAGCCACGCGCCACACACCGCGGCGTTGGTAAAACACCTGCAGGACAGAGGGTGCCTCCAAATTACAGAGAGTCCTCACGAGGGCGTAGTCGCTCCCAGCGAACAGGAAGATTTTTCATACGCAACGCTCGCTGCGCGCCTCGAGAGCGCCATCACCTTCCTCAGCCCCTACGCCCCAAAGGGAGATGCACTCCAGGCGATCTTTGAAGGCAACCGCACCCACACGACGTACACTACTATTGAAACACTCGCACGCTCCGAAGACCCTACAGCACTGCTCGACGAGGCAGCCGCTATTCATGCGCGAATTATTGAAATAGATGCAGCTACTGAGGCACTGCGCGCTGAGGAGGACATCATTCGCGCATGGGAACGCATTAACTTGCCGCTCAACGATATTGGGGACACACCACACACTGTCGCCTTTCCGCTTCACGCTGGAGCACGCGATCTCGATGCGGTTGCAAACGCTCTCGCCGAGGAGCCCCTTGCTCACGTAGAGCGAGTAAGCGACAGCGCCCTCTTGGTGGTTGCACACCGAAGCAGCCGCGAAGTCGTCGAGACGGTGCTGCGCGACCAGAGTGTGGTGCCACTGCGACTCCCCCAAACACACGGCCTCCCCCACGAAGAGCTCGTGCGCATTCAAGAGACCCGCGAAGCTCTCGCTTCAGAAAAAGCAGCGCTAGAGGAGCGCGCTCGAACGATCGCCTCGTCAAAGCTCGATACCCTAAAGCAGCTCGCCGACCACGCTATCTGGGGAGCACGTCGAACTAAGAAGCTTCACCAGTTGCCGCGAACCGAACACACCGTCGTTATTGATGCCTGGATGCCCCGCGCAGAGGTGACGTCTGTTACAGAAGAACTGGAGCGCACGTTTGGCGCCGTTGCCGTGTCAGAAATTGAGCCCCGCGAAGGCGAGGTACCCCCAACCGCAATAGCAAACCGCGGCTTTTCGTATCCCTTTGAGTTCATCACCCGGCTCTATGGCGTCCCCGGGCACCGCGACCTCGACCCAACTCCGTTCCTCTCACTCTTTTTTGCACTTTTTTTTGGCCTCTGTCTCTCAGACGTTGGGTATGGGTTTACCCTTGCGGCACTCACCGGCTTCGTCCTGCTTCGCTACCGCATCGTGGGTGGCATGCGCCAACTCATGCTCGCCCTAAACATCGGCGGCATCTCAGCAATCATCATGGGCGCGCTCTACGGCGGGTACTTTGGCCTCTCGGCAGCAGACGTCCATCCTGCACTCGTTACCCTCCAAAAGTTCGACCCCATCGCAAACCCAATGCCAGTCTTTTTCTTGGCGCTTACCGTTGGCGTACTCCACGTGATGTTCGGTATTATTCTCGATATTAAGCGCGCAGCGCACCAGGGCGTCTTCATTGACGGCCTCCTCGACAACGTGCCGTGGCTCGTCATGTTCGCAGTGTTGATTACCTACATCCTCGCTTTTGCAAACGTCATCCCCGAGCCGGCGCGAGCGCTCGTACTTGCCCACTGGGACACCGCGGCCATTATTGCAGCGCTCGGCATTGCGCTCACCAAGGCTCGCCTCGGAAAAAACATTGGTGATAAACTCGTCAAGGGAGTGCTCGCGCTCTACGGCGGCGTCAACTACTTTTCAGATATCCTCTCGTACTCACGTCTCCTTGCGCTTGGCCTCTCGACGTCAGCGCTCGGCTACTCTATCAACTTGATTGCTGAAATTATCGGCGGCACCGAGCTCGGCATAGGCACACTTTTTGCAATCATCATTCTACTCTTTGGACATACATTGAACCTCGTCCTCTCCACGTTGGGCGCATTCATTAACAGTGCTCGTCTCCAGTACGTTGAATTCTTTAGCAAATTTTTAGGCAGCAGCGGAAAACCCTTTATGCCACTCACACGAGAACCAAAACACACCCTCCTCCTTCCCGAAAAGCCAGGATAGGCGCTCGGGAAGAGGTTGGTTCACTTACTTAGCAACACTTAAACAACACGTATGGAAGTTATCACTCCTTCGGTCATTATCTTCATTGCAGCATCCATTTCAGGACTCCTCGGCTTTGTCGGCTCAACTATTGGTATGAGCTACGCTGGCCGCGCAGGAGCTGCGGTTATTGCTGAACGTCCAGAGCTCTTCGGACGCGTTCTCCTCTTGCAGGCGCTCCCGGGCTCACAGGGCATCTACGGACTCGTAGGCGCCTTCCTTATCCTCTCCTTCTCGGGTGCGCTCGGCGGAACCCTGGACATCTCACTTTCCGAGAGCCTCCAGTACCTTATCGCCGCGCTCCCCATTGGTATTGCGGGCATCTTCTCTGGTATCCACCAGGGGTCGGTTGCCGCTAATGGTATTGCCTCGATCGCGAAGGACGAGTCGTTGACCGCACAGGCAATCATCATGGCTGCCATGATTGAAACCTGGGCAATCTTCGGCGTCCTGATCACCTTCATCCTCCTCACCGCAATCTAGTGTCTCTATGGCGCTCAACGACATTATTTCGGCAATCATCACTGATGCTGAACGCGAAGCAGCGGAGCTTACAGGCGCCGCTGAAGACGCTGCGAAGCGCATCCGCACTGACGCGGAAGAAGAAGCACAACGTCTCGAGGCAGCGGCTGAGACGGCACACGCTACTGCAGCAGCTCAAGCTGCAGCGCGAGTTACTTCGAAAGCGGCGCACCACGTGCGCCTCATCCGGGAAACTGCTCGCACCGAGGTCGTCACGGCCGTATTCGACCGTGCAGCATCACTCCTCAGCAGCCTTCCGGACGCAGAGTACCGTTCATTCATTGAGAGGCGAGCGCACGCGCTTTCCGGTCTCTCGGGAGTGGTCACCGTACCTCACGAGCGGGAAGCCGAAACCAAAAAAGCGCTCTCCGCATCGGGGATTGCCACAAAAGTTATTGTCGCGCCAAAAGGCTCCCTCATCGGAGGCTTCATTCTGGAGACCGATGATGCACTCTACGACTACTCGTTCGCAACACTCCTAGCGCGTGCGCACGAAGTTGAGGGTGCTCGCCTTGCCCAAGCACTCTTCGTGTAACCCACCATGAACTACCCTCCGCTTCTTCCCGGCATCGTTGATCCTATCGAGTTTGCTCGATTCGACCCGCACTACATCTACGGCGGCACCTCGTCGTACGTGGCAATGCAAAAGCTCCTGAATCGCAATGAACGGGAGCGCCTGATTGGCGCCGGGTCACTTGAAGCGGCGGAGACTGTCCTCAAAGAAACCTTCCTTGGGAAGTACCTTCACGCAGACAGCAATGTGGAGAGCGCGCTCCAAGCGTCACTCAAAAGTGTTAAACACTCTCTCGAGCAGTCGGTTCCCACAAAACACCTCACCAACATCCTCTTCCTTCGGTACGACTTCTACAACCTTAAGATTCTCCTCAAGCTCCCCAAAGAAGCGCTCGACGACCCAGAAACAACCTCTCGCCTATCCCCCCTTGGCCTCCACAGCGCACAGACGCTGATTAAGGCCGTGGTAACAAAAAATACCGCCGACCTGCACCCAGAACTTGCGCGTGCTCTCTCTGCCGCAGAGAAGGAAGCGAAACAACTCGATAACTACCTCGAGTGTCGCTACCTCCTCGCTGCCAGAGGCGAGGCCGAAGCCTCGGGTAAAAAGTTTGCCCTACGCTACGTGACACTCCTCACCAACCTCTTCGCCATTATTGCAGGGCTGCGTTCCCACGCGCGCGGCATGGAGGCGCCACACCCTGAGTTCCTCCCGTTCTCGCTCAAAGAACTCACCGACCCTGAGGCGCTCTTGAAGCGGCTCTCACGCATCGGGTGGAGTAAGCACTGGTCTGACGCGGTGACGCTCTACCGAGAAGAGAAAGACTTCTCAATTCTCGACAAGGCAATGGACGACTTCATCATGAAGTGGATCAAGCGCCAAGCAATACAGATTGACTCTGCGGCGCCGTACTTCGCGTACTGGCACGTGATGCGCGAAAATGTTGCCTTTGTTCGAGCCGTCATGACCGCTCACAAGGTAGGTCTTCCCGAAAAGACGTTGAGAAACATTATCCGAACCTCCTACAGTGCCTATGTCTACTAACAGCTCCGCCATTGCTATTGGGCCGCGTGAAGTCATTCAGGGACTCGCCGCCTTTGGCGTTGACATCGTCGACACCGTCAACAAAACAGTCGCGCTCGAAACGATCAGGGAAGCTCGGGCACGCACTGCCGCGAACGCTGACCCCGTTGCGGTGATTTTTATTACTGAGTCGCTCGTCTCCTCACTCGACAGTGTAGAGTACCAAACGCTCCTGAGTAACGAACTGCCGGTAGTGCTCACTATTCCCGACCTCTTTTCCGATCCGAACGCAGGTCTCGAGAAGCTCAGGTCGCTCACCAAGCGCGCCATCGGAACCGACATATTTTCAAACAGCTAGAGCGCCACAGGACGTGCTAGCATACGTACCATGAGACGCGCCCTTCATGTGATTGCTTGGTTTGCGGGCGCCCTACTCCTCCTTATCGTACTGGGCCTTGCAGCCCTCTACTCGTTCCTCACCGTTTTTGGAAATACTATCCCACGCGATGCGCTCGACCCCTCGCTGCAAGAGACTATCCGCGGCGAACCCATCACCAGTTCAGAGGTTTGGGAACAGGAAAAGCCACTGCTACGGGAACTGTTTGAGCGCGAGGTATACGGCGCCTTCCCGCAGACATCACTCTCCTTTACCCATGAACGTCGTGTCCTCGATGACGCTGCGTACGACGGGCGGGCGACCGTCGAAGAGGTGGTGCTCGTAAGCGATGAGGCGGGGCTTCGCATACCCATTGTCCTCATCACACCCCATGCAGAGGCTCCCGTTCCCCTCATCGTCGCCTCGACCTTTTGCGCAAGTCACACCGCATTCCCGGAGTACCCCGTTGAAAAACCTGCGGTGTACCCAGGAATGTGCGACCAGGAAAACTCACAAGGAATCGTTCACACCATTTTCGGAACCTACATTGACCGTTTTCCCGTAGAGAGACTCCTGGACGAAGGGTACGCGCTCGCAAGCTTTTACACGGGGAGTATTGTGCCGGATAGCAACGAGCACGCACCAGAGGCACTCGCTCGCCTTTCAGAGGTTTCCACAAAGCCCGTTTCAGGAATCATCAGCGCCTGGGCGTGGGGGTACACCCAAGTTATGCACGCGCTTGAAGTTGACCGTCGGCTCGACCCGAGCCGTATAGCGCTCTACGGTCACTCCCGCGACGGAAAGGCCGCGCTCCTCGCGGGAGCGTTCGATGAGTCAGTAGACGCGGTTATTGCTCATCAGTCGGGAACTGGAGGCGTAAAACCATCACGGCGTAACGTCGGCGAGTCACTACAGTCGATGATGGAAAACTACCCGCTCTGGTTTGATACGCAGTTTTTAACGTACGCGGGACAGGAGGAGGGCCTCCCCATTGACCAGCACTTCTTGGTTGCCATGATGGCACCGCGCCCGCTCCTCGCAACAGGCGCTCGCCAAGACAAGTGGGCCGACCCGAAAGGCTCTTTTATGGCACTTCGTGACGCAGAGTACGTGTACGAACTGTACACAGGGCGCGATGCATTCACTGCAGAGAAGTTAACAAATTTCATGCCTAACGACCCGCTCGCATTTTTCATGCGCCCACTAAGCCACGGAACGCGAGAGAGTGACTGGGAGGCATTTATCACATTCCTCAATGCCCACTTTAAAAATTGACGACTTGAGTAAAGTGTAGTACACTAGGCTCACCTTAAGAAACTCGTGTAGGGCTCTTCTGGCTCTCGGACTCTATCGTTCGAAACATATCACTCCTGCACTACCCTCTCCCCGATCTTTGGATGCAGGTGGGTATCGAACGTAACACTCATGAATACAACAAACCGACCTCAATCGAGGTCATCATTTAGAAGTAGGCGCCCTTCGCAGGGAGCGCCGCGAAGTGGTGGCTTTTCACGCCGCCCATCAAGCGGTGGTAGTACCACAGGAGGAGCGTCGCGACCACCGCGGTTCCGCAGCTCATCGTCACGCTTTTCAGGTGGTGGCAACACCGTGGGCCGGTCCAGCCAAGGCGGCGAACGACGAAGATTCTCTTCTGGAGGAGGGGGCGGCTATCGCGGTAATTCCCGCGGAGGCGGACGAAGTGGCGGTGGGGGCGGACGTGGACGTGTCCGAAGCACCTTTGACGTTTCTCAGTATATTAACAAGAACCCCAAAGCTGTAGCGCCTGAAGAAGCGTACACCAATGCGCACACATTTTCAGACTTTGGGTTTGCCCCCCCTGTCGTTACCGCACTAGAAAAGATGGGGCTCAAAACACCAAGCCCCATCCAGGATCAAATTATCCCGCACATCATGGAGCGCAAAGACGTCGTGGGACTCGCCAACACCGGTACCGGAAAAACGGCAGCATTTCTCCTTCCGCTCATTCATCGAGCACTCACCGACCCGAAGAGCGAGGTACTCATCCTGACGCCGACGCGTGAACTCGCACAGCAGGTAGAGCAGGAGTTTCGAAAGCTCTCCGACGGCATGCGCCTCTTCTCAACGACCTGCGTCGGGGGGACCAACATGTGGAGTCAGGTCAGTCGCCTGAAGCGCAAAAATCACTTCATCATCGGCACACCAGGTCGCATTTTGGACCTCATTACCCGAAAAGCACTCAACCCATCCTACTTTACTGCAGTGGTCTTGGATGAGGCTGACCGCATGCTCGACATGGGATTCATTCAACCCATTAAAGAAATTCTGAAAAACACACCTCCGACCCGCAATACGCTCTTCTTCTCTGCGACCATGTCGCCAAACATTGAGCGCCTCATTAACGACTTCCTCAAAGCGCCCATTACCGTGTCGGTGAAGAAAAAAGACATCACGGGACTTATCGAACAGGACGTCGTTCGCCACGCACACCACGACAAGTTTGAAACCCTGACGAATCTCCTCAAGAATCCTGAGTTCACGCGTGTGATTATTTTCGGATCGATGAAGCACAGCGTTGAGAAGCTGAGCCACGAGCTCAACGAGCACGGCATTCGCGCTGACTCAATCCATGGCAACAAATCCCAAGGTCAACGCCAGCGCGCTCTCAAGCGGTTTAAGGACGGAGAAATCCGCGTGCTGGTGGCAACCGACGTCGCCGCTCGCGGCATCCATGTCGACCACGTTTCGCACGTGATTAACTACGATCTCCCCGCAACGTACGAAGACTACGTCCACCGCATCGGACGAACCGGCCGCGGCATCCATACCGGAAAAGCGCTCACCTTCGTTCACTAGGCACGAACCGAACACTACAACACGCTGTTATACTTGAGAGGTATGCAGCGTGTTTTGCTATTCTTGAAGAGCGTGCCACGGGATCACTGGGGTATCGCGCTCCTCGTCGTTGTTCTCGGGGCGAGTATCGGGTACGTCGAGTGGCGCGCGAGTGTCCGCATTCACACACTTGAACGCGAGCTCGCCGTAACCTCACGCATCCTCGAGGAAGCTATTTCAGAGACACACCAGGCGCTCGCCGAAGAGCTCGCGCGCGAGCGAGGCAACCTAGCAACCGTCCAGAGCGAACTGGGAAACTTCAGAACCGCGGTGGTCGAAGAAGTGACGAGCCTCTCTACCAGCGTGGGGACACTCGAAAAGCTTTCTGAAACAGACCCTGAACTTTTGAAAAAGTATTCGAAGGTGTACTTCCTCTCGGAGCACTACGCACCAGAGCGACTCGCCGCCATCGACCCCTTCTACCTCTACTATGAAACCAGGCCTGAGTCGGTCCACTACCAGGTGTGGCCCTCTCTCAGAAACCTCCTCGCGGAAGCTCACGCCGCGGGAGTGAAGCTCTACGTAGTTTCAGGCTACCGTTCGTTTGACGAGCAAGCGGGGCTCAAGACAGCCTACACGGTAACCTACGGAAGCGGCGCGAACGCCTTCTCGGCAGACCAAGGCTACTCTGAACACCAGCTGGGCACAGCAGTCGATTTCATCACCACGGGCATTGGCGGCGAACTTGAAGGTTTTGGTGCGACAAGCGCCTATCAGTGGCTGCTGTCAAACGCCCACCGGTATGGCTTTGTACTCTCCTACCCACCGAACAATGCGTACTACGTTTTTGAGCCGTGGCACTGGCGTTACGTCGGAGTCGAATTGGCTACCGATCTAAAGAACCAAGGAAAGTTTTTCTACGACCTCGACCAGAGGGTCATCGATGAGTACCTCATTTCACTATTTGAGTGAGGGTAGGCTTTAGCTTTTCAAACCACAGCGCATAACCTTCGCTTGACGGGTGGAGACCGTCACGCGAGTGGTAGCGCGCTGGCTCCTGAACAAACGGGTCACGTTCGCGCGGCTCATACAAATCAACGTACGACACCTGCTTTTGAGATGTCACTTCGAGAAAAATTTCTCGAACTGCACGGGTGCGTGCGCTGTATAGGTAGGAGAGGAGCGGGCCGAATGCCGGCGCAGCGCCGACGTTACCCGACGTCATAACTACCACGTGACGAGCGAGGACCTTTGCTTCATCCAGAATGAGCTCAAGACTGTTTCGCGTCTTCTGGTACGGCACAAAAAACAGAATATCGTTCCCACCAATCTGGATGAGTGCTAGGTCGTAGACGGATTCTCTGGGAAGTCCACGTATGCCTGCAAGTAGTCCTGAAGTTTGTAAGCCATTGACGCTCAGATTTTTTATTTCGTGCTCAGGAAATACACTCCCCACTCGCCCAGCAATAGACTCCTCCGGGCGCATAGCCCCCGTACCGTACCCGGTGCTATCCCCAATCACCAGCATGGTACCCGCCCCATTCCCTACCTGCGTATACGCCTCAGCGAGCCGTGCTTGGTGACTCCCCTGAAGGAGAGCCTGGATAACGAGTCCTCCCTCGAAGAGGAGAAACCCGATACCGAATGCCCCGACGAGGCCAACAATCCAACTACCCATATGAGCCAAGCATACCCTAGAAATGGTGCTATACTCTTGGGTATTATTCGAGATACTTATATTCATGGAACAAGAACAGCAGCAACCGGCCGAACAATCAGCACCCGTTAAAGTTGAGCGAAACACCGTCATGGCGGCGCTCTCGTACATCGGACCACTGGTCATTATTCCGTTTCTAACCGCAAAGGACGACGCATTTGTCGCCTTCCACATTCGCCAGGGCCTCGTGCTCTTTGTGATTGAGATTGCACTCTGGATCATCGGCATGATGATTTGGGTACTGTGGCCTGTCATTCAGGTGGTCAACCTTGCGGTGCTCATCCTCGCCATCATCGGCATCGTGAACGTAGTCCAGGGGAAGGAAAAGATGCTTCCGTGGGTTGGCTCCTACGCCAGACACTTCAAGATTTAAGAAAAACCCGCCTTCGGCGGGTTTTTTGTTACCATGGGATATGAGATGAAATCTGCCATTACCTTTAAGGCGCGGGTGTGGGTGTACCCTGGGGGAACAGGTGCATGGCACTTTATTACCGTTCCCAAGAAGGAGGCTGAGCGCATCAAAAAACAATTCGGCATGCACGCGAGGGGGTGGGGTTCGCTTCCGGTCAAAGCGTCAATAGAAAAGACCGAATGGCAAACCTCAATATTCCCTGACTCTAAGTCAGGAACGTACCTGCTACCCCTGAAAGCCGCCGTGCGGCGACAGGAGGGTCTTTTTGAGGGAGATACTGCGCAGGTAACCCTTACCGTGCGCCCGTAATCTCTACTGACCTGGGTCGGTTTCGTGGAGCAGTGAAAGTCCGTAGAACGTCGTCCAGGCAATTCCTGTCGCCATGGCAGCGATGAGGAGTCCTCGAACAACCAGCGCCGCGCCCCCGAACCCTCGCCAGTCAACCATTCCTCGCTGAGAAAGCCTATCTTCGTAAGACATATATATGTGTGGATGGCCTTGCCAATCCGCAAATACTATAGCAAAATACGACCCCAAAAACTAGGGTTCATTTTTCTCCCACCGTGAAGCGTCTCGTCCGTAGCATTTGTCCATGGCACGATCAAATCCGCGCTGCATATCGATGCCGAGTGAGTTTGAAAGGCACGCGAGGGTAAAAATCATGTCACCAACCTCCTCTTCCAGGTCAACCACATCTTCGGTCTCTTTCTTTTTCTTCGGACCGAAGCGGGCATTAATTTCCCGAGCGACCTCTCCTGTTTCCTCTGCAAGCCGCGCGACAATTTCAAGCGGTTTGAAGTACCCAATCTTGTACTGCTGAACCCACTCGTCAACTCGACGCTGTACTTCCTTCATCCTCCCAGGGTATCAGTTCCAGCGTTCGGTGAGAAGCGGGTACGGATTTATCGCCTTCCAGGGAATGAGGTAGAGACCGAAGTGGAGGTGGGGCGGCGTGCCAACGGCGTTCCCGCTGTCGCCCACGTAGCCCAAAACCGTGTCGGGGGTCACGTAGGCGCCACGCTCAATACTGTGGGAGCGGCGCTCGAGGTGCGCATAGTAGTAGTACACTCCACCGGGGCCAACGACCATCACGTTATTCCCTCCTCGAAAGCCAAAATCCACACGAACGACGTAGCCCTCTGTTGCTGAAAACACAGGAGTCCCACGCTCGGCAAATATGTCGACACCTTCGTGTGTCCTGCCTTCAGTGCGAGCTTGTCCCCACGTATCGGCAATAGCACTAACAGCAACACCATACACGGGCACCGGGAGCGCCTGGTTTCGCTCCATGAATGATAGGAGTGTAATTCGATACGGAAGAGAGAGCTCGCGCGCTACTTCCTCTCCAAAAACTACCAACTCATCGGCGTGCCTCACGACAAGCGACAACGCGTAGTGCCAGCTCACCGCGCCAAACACTAGTAGCACTACACCAAAAATTGCGACGGCGTGCCTCATGCAAGAAATTCAAGGTGCGCAACCCCGCCGTAGAGCCCGCCGATATCCCCAAGCGCAGCCTTCTTCAGTTCGGGTGTGGTGGGATAGTACCTGCTCAGTAGCCTCCGCAACGTTTGTGAGACGCGTTCAAGCGGAATGCCGTTTTTCCCAACAATCATTGACCCTCCCACAACAACAGAATCGGGAAAGAAGTGGAGAATGGTGTCCGATAATCCTTTTGCTAACAAATCAGCAAGCTCATCTAAGGCTGCCTTGTCGGAGAGGTCTTTCGGGTGGATGCCGTACTTCTTCCGAACCGCCGTGCCAGAGATGAGATCTTCGAGCTCAACGCCATCTACATTCTGGTGGCCAAACTCCGCGTTGTAGCGCCCCCGCTCAACCCTCCCGTCAATAATATGGGCACCCCCTACCCCCGTGGACACGGTAACGTAGAGCATGTTCCTATCCCCCTTCCCCGCACCGAAGTAGTACTCGCCTAAACCCACGAGCTCGGCGTCGTTGTACAAAACCCCATTCGTATCAAAAATACCTGAAATCCGCGATACGAGAGGAAAAGCTTTCCAGAGCGGCAAACTTTTGTTACCACTCACCACAACTCCTTCTGCAACTGTTCCCGTGGCACCACCACAAAACGCACCAACCCTACGCTCATTCGTAAGCGAGCGCGCCTTTTCTTCAAAGAGGGAGAGCCATTCTTCAGGGTCAGGGGGTGTATCGAACTTTATAACTCCGCCGAGGCTACCCGCCTCAACAACTGCAAGTCGCGTAGTGGTACCGCCAACATCAAACACGAGTGCGCTCTCGCTCTGCATACCTCCTTATTCTTGCACACTAAAAAAGCTCACGGGCACGTTCCCAAAATGAATCGTCCGCGTGCACCTCTTTGAGGTAGTACCACCACTCAGCACCCCACAGGTACTGCTCGGTAAACGACGTTTTCGCGGCAAAGTCGAGTGTCGCCTCAAAGCGCTCGAGGCTCATGTGCGAAAGCTGCTCTTCAACTGGCGTGTCCACAATGGCTTTCACTGGCCAGGGTTCCGCGGCAAGCTCCGAAATAACCGCAGGAATGTCTGGGTTTCGTACCGTCGCCTCGGTAATGGCGCGTTTCGCCCTGAAAAACTCTGGCGTGGTTGGGTAGGTAATGAAGCTCTTCAGGTCGGCGTTGTAGACGTGCCTATAGAGCGTGGTGCCGAACGCCTGCGCCCTGCTCCAGGTGTTGTTCCAGAACCCCAACTCGCCGCTCGCGGTCAAGAAGATGGGGTGCGCGGGGTCAAGCTCTTGTATGAAAGCAATTTCGCGCTCCAGAAAAGCAGAGTTAATGTCGCCGCAGTTTTCGTAGGCAAACCCAATGATGTAGGGCTCATTTTCTACCTGCCACCACCGAAGCGCGGGAGAGTCTTTGTAGCGCGTAACCACAGCCTCGACGTACTCGAAGAGTTTGGCGTCACGCTCGGCCGGACTCATGCCTCGTGTCCACGACGGTACGTGGCACTCAGGCCAGCTCGGAAGCCGGCGCCCCACTGCCACAATAACCGACGCCCCTACCTCTTCGGCTCGGCGGATTTGGTAGTCGAGTTCTGCAAAGTTAAACACTCCTTCTTCGGGCTCAACCATGGGCCAGTGGGCAACGAGTCTGAAGTGTCGAATACCGAGGTCATCGACGAGGGCGTCGTAAACCTCCTGCCATGGGAGGCGTAGCTCTTTCGCGCGCAGTACGCTGAAGGTCGCTCCGTAGACGATGTCAGCACGCTCTGGAATAGGGTGTACGTTCGCAATGTACGCGAGGATACCTGAAACCACCACAACAGCGATGACTAGGGTGATTAAAAAACGCGGCATAGAGAAGGTGTAACTACGAGAACAAGAAGAGTGTCGCGAGCCCCAGCACAATGCAGACGGTTCCAACTACTTTCAGAATCAACGTCTCACGCGTCAGCTCGTACTGAAACACGTCGGGCACTCGGTGCGAAAAGAGCGGTACCAAAATGAGCAAGAACACGAGCTGGAGCCCACCGAGCGCGTTCACCAGCGTTACGCTCCCTTGGCTTATTGCAATTGCGGTAAGGAAAAAGGCAACCCCGCCGAGCGAGCGAGACAGAAGCGCTAGCCACTTCGTGCCGGACGAAGACTCTTTGAGAGACATACGAATGGCGTAGAAGCGAGCGGGTGCTAAGAGGAGAAGCGCCACCACTACGTTCATAATGAGGAGCCAGAAGAGTCCATTTAAAAACGTGTCGGAAGCACTAAAGACCAACTTTGAAAGGAATGACGAGGCACCCACCAAGGCGCCCGCCGCGAGCGACATGAAAAATAGTTTTATTGAAAAACAGAAACAGTAGATGAGGAACGTTCCAACCGCAAGCAGAAGAAACGCTGGGATAAACGAGAGCGGCAAATCCTGGACAAGGAAAATGGAGGCGAGCGCACCGGAAGCGAACGCTCCCGCTGAGGCAGTGATCGGGAGTACGTTGGTTACCGTCATTTCCTGGAGTGCTCGGTACAAAAAGAGAAGTGAGCAGATGTAGACAATCGCCGAAACCAGCGAGTAGAAGAGGATTTCGAAGGTTGGCGTTGCCACCACCCCAAACGGCAGGAGCACAAGCACAAACACCGAAAGCATGGCGGTGTAGAAGGCGAACGCAGCGGGATGCTTAATCCCCTCCTTGGAGACGAGCACGTACTTGTCGATGAATACGGTAAGTGCCGAGAGTATTTGGGCTAGGACTGCGTAGACAAGCCAGAGAGTCATGGTCAAAGTATACCAGCCTATTCGCCGCGGCTCGTGGTGATTATTTCGGCATAGGCGCGGGCACTGTCCCGAATGGTCCGGATCAACGAACCGGCGTGTTCTACGTGGACAAGCCCAAAACGCATGGAAAACCCTTCCTTGAATTCGTAATTATCGAGGAGCGACCAGTAGAAAAAGCCGCGTACATCAACACCCTCGTCAACAGCGTGCCTGATTCCAGCGATGGTTTCCTCAATGTACCAGGCACGACGCTGGTCGCGTCGATCGGCAATCCCAGCCTCGGTCACGTAGAGCGGAACTCCGTAGCGACTTGCCTCTTTGAGCGTGTCATAAATAGCGCTCGGGTGAAGCTGCCAGCCAATGTCGGACTTCTCAGCACTCTCAGACTCCTTTTTTGATTGCCAGAAGAAGAGACGCTGGTAGTACTGAATCCCAATAAAGTCCTGGTGGTGGCGAATAGCGTTTAGGAAGTGGCGATTCCATAGGAAGCGGAACACGTGAGCAACCACAGCGCCGAGCGGGTTTGTTGCCACAACTGAAAACTGATGTTTTGCAACTCCAACCTTCGCGTGTGGCACAACAGCCTTTAATGCCACGTACGCAGCGTGATGCGCGCGAACAAGCTGCGTAAAGTAGCGGAGTGCTTTCACTGGGTTCCCAAACCCCGGAGCCGCGTTCAAAATTTTTCCGTGTTCCCCGAGCCACACCAGCGGTTCGTTCATGGTCATGTAAAAAGTCACCTGGTCACCGAATACTTCGGCGACTTTCGCGGCATAGCGCGCAAATATCGCTGGCGCGTCCTTCCTTCCAAAGCTTCCCGATTTCACAAACCAGAGCGGGAGCGAAAAGTGCCACACGGTAACGAAAGGCTCCATGCCGCGCGCGCGAAGCGACTTCACTACATTTTTGTAGTGTTCAAGTTCCGCACTGTCGAACTTCCCCTCTTCTGGCTCGACGCGCGCCCACTCAATAGAAAACCGGTGTGCGGTGTGGTTCAGAGATTTCGCACTATCAAAATCCTCTTCGTACCGATGGTAGTGGTTACAGGCTAGTCCTATCGTTGGCGCCAACCCTTGCCGTACTGCCTCCGCCCAATCGTTGTTTTCAATTCCCCCTTCAACCTGCATCGCGCTGGTAGAAGCCCCCCACAAGAACCCTTTTGGAAACTGCTGCATACTCTCCAGTATACCAACGCTACCCACCTCACTTCAGTCACTACATTTATAATGACCTATAGGCAATTATAAATGTAAGTGCTACGCCTCAGCGAGCAGCGAATCCTACGTAACGACTGGCAGTCCAGCTAACTCTTCTTGGTGAATCTCTTTGTAGCGAGGATTCCTCACTAGCACAGGAACTCCGTTCCGCTCAACTACATAGTAGGCAAACCCGTGCATGCGCTTAAAAGGCTCGTAGTCGGCGTGGAGCGGCATCGACGCTGAGTCACCCACTCCAGCTACAGGACTGTCGTCCTTGGTTACCAAAAACCCTGTCCCCGTGTTTGCCACCATGTGGCCATACCCTACCGGAATATCGAGCCGGTCGCCTGCCTTGAGCGGCACCACGCGAAACTCTTCAAGCTCATCGTCCGTATCATCGCGACGCTTCTGCAGCAGCGCAATACCTTCACCCTCAAGAACCCAATACGTTTCGGGCAGCTCATCGACGTGGTAGTGGCCGTACGTTTTTATGTACTCACCCCCCACCGTACCCGCTTCCCAGACGGTAATGTTCCCCTTCTCAGAGCCCCCACGAATCATGTAGTAGTGGAACGCTGGCCCAGGAGCTTCCGGGTTCATGAGAACCTCTCGCATCTTGTCGTGGGGCCGCGAGGCAAAGGCGTCACTCATGGAAAACAGTATATCAGCACGCGCTACACCTGCAGTCTTTTCCGATGTGGTCTTCCCAGTACTCTTTCCCGTAATCGTACGTCAGCTCTTCTCCTGGGGCGATTCTACGCCTCGAGTAGATAAAAATTCTGTTCCCATCCATTTCTGCCACACAGTTCGGCGCACACGAGTGGTTCATAAACCGCGCAGGATTTTCCTTGTGGTTTCCTAAAATAGTTTTTCCGCGCTCCAATCGAAAGAGGTACTTTCCCCCAACTCGATCTGCCTCGTCGTCGGTAACAATGTCCCCCCAGTACTCAATGACGAAGACACTCCTGGGTATTTCCTCTTCGGCAAACAACCCGAGGCCCGAGATACCTCGCTTAACGGAAACAGCAAAGCGCGCGCGGCGCGGACGCGGATACCCCATTCCTCTCAATGCCCCTAGCGAATAAAGATAACTCCCTGCGCTCTGTTATCAGAAGAGGTGAGGTTTTCATAGGACCAAAGCCCCACCCGAGTGAGCCCGACCTGGTAGACTCCTCCGTACGACACGACGTCAGGCTGTACGACCGTTGCATAAAACGGGCTCGACAGGTTCGAGCGCGCCCCAACACGCATAGCGCCTTCGGTTCGGTTAATGAACCGCACCTCTTCGCCAGCAGTAATGGTGACCTCCTCAGGGAGGAACCCTTCTGTGGTTAGGTACACCAGCGTCGTGGTTACTCCATTTTCAATAACCCGCTCCCCCGGACGAATATCCGAGACCACTCCCTCTTCAGCGCTTGGCGCTATAGTATCGGCAGTAGGTTCATCGCTGGTTTCGCTCGGCACTGAAAACCCGGAGCCAAGGCCCCACCACGCTACAAGCCCGCCAAGTACTACAACCACGACACCAACCACGTACCGCAACCGTCCACCCTTCCTATCACTCCCCGAGCTCTCCGCTGATGTTTCGTGTTCCATACCCCCAGTATACCCTCCTCGAAGGGAGGAGTGGGTATGGTTGCTCAAGCCACTACAGGTGGTACACTAAAAACAAGCATGCATCGGGGCTTCAGGGGTCATGTCTCTCCCTTCGCTTCCCTCCTTCTGGGCGCTCTCGGCGCCTTTATTTTTTTCGGGATTTTAAGCGGCATCATCCCGCGCGCAGACACCACGCTCCAGGTGGCACAGCCCCTCCCGGCGCTTGAGGAGGTCGCACCCTAGTCAGGGTACTTCTCGTGCGTCTTTCGCTTTCGGTACTCAGCATTCCACCCAATGCCGTTTGCAATAATTTGGAGTGTTGACGCGGCACCACCGAGCGCCAAGATAAAGATGAAGAACCATGAGAACGGTGCGGCAAAGTATGCAGCGGACACCACCACCGCAAACCACAACCCAATGCACCACGGGCAGTTAACGAGGGTCTTAATGGTTCCCAGAAGCGTGTAGGGAGCACCGTCATCGAACAGTTCTCTAAACCAACGCGTAATTGAGTCGTACACGACGAGCCGGGTGAGTCTAAACGTAGCGAGCATCATCAAAAAGGCATCCCACACCGAAACCGACCGCGGCGTAACCCCGGAGAGCGTTGCGATTTCAAACGCGATATAAACGATAAAAATAAAGAAAAGGGTGAAAAATATGTTCCACCAGTCAATGCGCTGTGTCATGGCACCATCCTAGCATAAGCAGTAGGTCATGGTATCGTTTCCGTATGCAAACAGTTATACGCGTTTTGATCGGCATTTCCGTACTCATCGTCCTTGGCATTAGCTACTGGCTCATTTCGCCGACCTTTATCACCACCACAGCGAACGACGAGGTACCAGCCGCCACCACACCGGGAAATACTGCTTCAGAGTCGCGGCTCTCAACCCCTGTTCCAGTAGTGGGAACCCCAGGACACGCTGCGTCAGGGACCGTGCGCATTGTCGAGTCCCCTAACGGAAGCCGCGAACTGTACTACGAAAACTTTACGACAGTGAACGGACCCGACCTCTACCTCTACCTTGCCAAAGACCCCGGAGCTCGCGAGTTTATTTCGCTCGGCAGGCTCCGCGCTACTGAAGGGAACGTGCGCTACAGCATCCCTGACGATGTTGATCTTTCCGAATACCCCTATGCGCTCACCTGGTGCCAAGCCTTCAGTACCCTCTTCAATTCCGCGGACCTTTCACTAGCAACGTTCAGTGAGGATTCAGGCGACACCGTCTGCATCCAGGTAATCACCCCGGCGCGCAATACTGCAACCGGCGAGATACGCGAGTTTCCCACACCGTGCGATGTACCTTCAGGCTGGGAAGTCATTCAAAACGATATTCCCGAAACCGACCTCGAGTTAGAGGTTATCTAGAACATGCTTACGGACCCTGAGCAGGATTACGCCACAGGCTCAATCCCCTTCCTCGGCGCTACTATCTGTCTCGGCTCGCGCCCCCTCATCCCCCGAAGCGAAACTGAGTATTGGGTCGAGAAGGCCATCCAAAAAATTACCTTATACGGTAATGGGTTGCGTTCGAAAGGAATAGAAAAACCGATTGCAGTGTTAGACTTGTTTGCGGGAAGTGGCGCTATTGGTGTTGCAGTTTTAAAGCACGTGCTCGAGACACACGTCACCTTTGGCGAACTCGTTCCAAGCCACCTTTCGGGAATAGAAAAAACGCTTGCAGTAAACGGCATCGACTCTAGCCGTGCAACACTGCTTCAAACCAACGTGTGGAGCAGCGTGGTGGAGGTGTTTGATTTTATACTTGCAAATCCTCCCTACATTTCACACGCTCGCGGCACAGTAGCCCCCTCAGTGACTGCGAGCGAGCCGCACGAAGCGCTCTTTGCTGAAGACGATGGGTTTGAGTATATTCGGCAAACTGTCTTAGGGGCATCGCGCCACCTGGCGCCCAACGGCGAGCTGTGGATTGAGCACGAACCCTACCAGAGCCGACGACTTGCCGAACTCGCCCGTGAACAGGGTTATAGTGTTGAGACACACCTCGACCAGTACGGAAGTGGGCGCTTCTCCGTACTTGCCTGCACTACTCCTTCGGTGGTTTTGTAAAGATATCTTTAATTTCCTTTGCAATAACATCCTCGGCTTCCTCGAGCGTATCTTCAAATTGCTCCAAAAACTGTAATTCTTCAGCGGTCAGTTCGCGTTTTGATTTGATACGCTTCAGGCGACGAATGTGTTCGCGGACGTCCTTCCGCAGGAGCGCAAACGATTTTTGAACGACCTCTTCAGCTTCATTTGCTTCACGGCGCATGCGGCGAATGGCGCGCGTTGCCCGAAGGTATGTGTAGACACCTGCAACCGACACAGCCCCAAGCGCAAGGATGCCAATAATAAACGCAGAGAGGTAGCTCAGCACTGCAGAAAGAAGTGCTGTGAAGAAGCGTGAATTAACAATCAACGTCAAAGGGGTTGACTCGTTACTCTGGGCGCCCCGCGCGTCGACGACGCGCGCCGTAAAGTGGTAGACTCCCGGGTCGAGGCGTTTTGAAAAGACCGTCGCAAAATCGCCAAGCGAGTTACTGCGAGTATACTCTTCAAACACCAGATCTTCTTTCTCGTACACAGTAATGTACACATCCGCATTTGCGTACGTCGTTCCGCGGACCTTAAAGAGATCGCCTGCCTGAATTTCGTCCTCGTAGGCAGTGATAACTGGCGTATCAATGGACTCAATGGTGAAATCTTCAGAAGCTGTTCGGGTGTTCCCCGCTTCATCTACCGCCGTTACCATCACCGTGTAGGTGCCAGGGCGCTGGGGTGGTAGTGGGTAGGGGTTTGAGGTTGCGGGAGGCGCCACACGCTCGGGGCCGCCGCTATTAATCTTCACATCGTACCCACTCACGCCGGAGCCGCCGTCAGTGGTGTTAAAGAGGATGACAGGCTGAGGCTCGAGACCGCGCGCGCCGTGCGGAAAGGTAATGCTGAAAGGTCGCGGAGGTTCCGTATCGATATTAATCCTAAATCGAGAAACCGCGCCCCAGCCTGCACTGGTTCGTGCTTGGAGCAAGAAGTAGTGCGTGCCATCAGCGAGGCCGTCAACTTTCCTGCTCGTAATTGGCGGCGCGTACCGCACCGACGGCAAGGCACTTGGGGAGCGGCTCAATCCCGTCCGTACCTCAAGGACATCTTTCTCTAAAACCCATGAAAACTCTGCAGTATTTTTTGCATACCACTTTGACGGATCAGGGTGTGTGGAAGAAACAATCGCGATATCTCCCTCAGCAACACCCTCTCCGGCGCTCGGTTGAGACGCATTGCTTGGCTGGGTAGCACCAGAAATGGTGAACGCTCCGGAGCCGAACGAGCTTGCAACATTCGTTCCAAGTCCATCATTTGCGAGAATAGCGCCGGTCGTAAACGTGAGCGCTGCTGAACCCGCCTTTTTTGCACGAAATGTCACCGAAAGTACCGTCCCCTGCGCACCTTGGTACCCAGGGTTCAGAACCACACCTTCAAATGAAATGGTCCCGGTAGTATTCGAAAATGTGGGTTCCTGCACCCAGAGCGTCACGATAGAGTTTGCCCGAGAAATGCTGACCACCTCCACACTGCTCGCAGGAAACGCAAGTGTTCCAGACACAGCATTGATGGATTGATCAATGCTCTCTACGTAGATGGTTGTAGTGAAGGTCTCCTCAACAGAGCGCGAAGCGGTCGAGGGAACAACGCCAAATGATGCGGCACTAACAACGCCCGGAAGCACTGAGAACACAACCAGACACAGGGTAATGAGTGTTTGGCGAAACAACATAGCTCCTGTAAGCATACGCTAGAAAATGCCGCGGCGGCGGACATACAGGGCAATGAGTGTGAGCAACATTCCTAGGACAATAACGAAGAGCAGGTTTGCCCCAACAGTGCCTGATTCGAGGGAGCCATCGGGCTCACGAACAACAACTCTTGCATTACCCGAAGCGTCTGTCGCTCGGATGTACAGGTACCGTGCCTCATCCCCTTGTTTCAAGACATGCGGACTCGACACCTCGCGCCACGAAAGGTCTTCCTCGGTGTGCAACGTATCGCTCACCGCAAACTCATACTTAACAACGGCGCTCTGCTTGTCTTGTGCAGCGAACACCACCACGAGTCCCGATTCACCGAGGAGACTACCGGGCACAACATCGAGCGTGAATTCTTCTGGCGGTGTCTCATCAAACGGCGGCGGAACCACTTTGGTAGTACTTCCACGAGGATTCACGGCAAACGTTGTGCCGAGCGCAGTGAGGGGCGCAACACTCCCCTCGCCGTCATTCCTATACGCGACAGCGCCGGGTTCAATAGTGACCGATGCCTGCCCAACTTTTTTTGCCTCAACAACAATTCTAAAGAGAGTTCCCGGTCGATAGCCGTACCACGCGGTACCTAAAATACCCTCAAACCCGCCTGGAATAACGCCCGCAAAGGTAAGGGGGAGTGTGCCGAGTGTAGGCTCCGTGACCCAGAGAGGCACCACACTTCGTGACGTTCGAATTTCACGTACCGTAAGGTTTTCTGACAGAGCGAGCGCTGCCTCAAATGCATTGACAGGATCATCGATCGCTGAAAGTTGAATATCGAGCAGGAACGTATCACCTTCGTGTACCGCCCCGAATGGGGGTGTAACACGTAGTTCAGCCGCATACCCAATGAAGGGGAGCGATACACTCACTAGCACAAGAAAAAGAAAGATGCGCATATTATCCAGTCCACGAGAACGCCATAATACTAAAATCAACCAAATCAACCTTGCCATCGCCGTTTAAATCAGCTGTGACAACAGGGTTTGTCCTCTTGTACCAGTACGCTGCAATAGAAAAATCGATGAGATTCACGCGCCCATCTCCGTTTATATCCCCTCGCAAGGTCCTTTTTTCTGGAAGCACCGCAGCGACGTTCTTGGTTCCGACCACAAACGCCACCGTTTTCCCGAACGCGGTAATCTGACCCACTGACGCTGCGCGCGACTTGGTGTGATGCTGCCCCAGCGTCAGCACCGAGGTGTCAAACTGAGCAAGGTACGCGCCGTTAGTGTCAGCAGCTTCTTTAACGAAAAACTCCTCCTCTGAGTTAACGCTTATGGTGACCTCGGCATTTGGGGCAGTTTGGCCGAAAATGGTCAGCACGTCGCCGCGCCGCACCTCGCTCTTGTCGACAGCAATACTGGGAGCAATGAAGATGCCCGACACGCGTGTTGTGGCACCCCCCGTTACGCTGACTGGAAAGGTGAGGGTCGACGAGCGAATCCCTTTCGAATCCTCCGAGTACACGCTGAAGATGTAGTTACCGCTCGTGACGTTTGACAGTGATAGTTCAAACTGCGCATCGCCTCCCGCGACCGTACTTGCTACTACCTGGGCGTCCTTGAGGAGCGTCACCGTGCTTTTAGGGTAGGCGCGCCCCGAAAACACCATACTCGTTCCCGAACTGAAAATACCCCCGCCCCCACCTCCTCCACCACCTCCCCCTCCTCCTCCGCCCCCCGAAGGCGGCGGCGCGGCATTGAACTCGTCTTCGTCAGTCGCACCAGAACATCCAGGGTCCGCTGGGTAGTCGGTCAATCCGTCCGAGTCGTTGTCGAGTCCGTCGTTACAGAGTGACGTGACGCCACCACTTACCGTAACGGTAAGGGTCGTTGAGGCAGCCCGAGTGGTATTACCAAGCGCTCCCACGATAAGGAGTGCCGCTACAACTACGAGGATGCCTCGAACACTACTTGATCGAAACAGAAAACGAAACACGGCTCCGAATGAAGGTGAAGAGGAAGAAGAGAACCAACACGCTCGCCACAAAGCCAAGCGCGTACCAGAGCGGGAAGGCGTAGAACGTCGTTTCGTTAGAGGTAAGCTCATTGTTTTCCCCGTCGTACACTACTGCGCGCGCCGTATAGGCGCCGAGGAGTATCCCCTTAGTGTCCCATGAAAAACCCATCGTTCGCACTCCTGTCGGGAGTACCACCTGACCTGAAATAGGCACTTCTCCCACCACATTGCCGAACATATTAGTAATAGTAATGGTCCCCTTCGGCTCGAAGTGAACCGTACCAGTGTTTTTAAAATCGAGACTGAACGACACGGGCGGAGTCTGAACAAAAAGCGGCGCCGAAAACGAACCAATTTCACCGCTCTGTACGAAATCTCCGGGAACCGTCACAAACACCAGCATGCCCACCTGGGTACCGACTTTGAGTTGCGCCGTCGCGTCTTCGAGACGTGTCGCCTTGAAGAAAATGACTCCAAAGTGACTCCCCGGTTCAGCGTCAGGAGGGGCAGCAATAGTGTAGGGAATTTTTTTACTCTCACCTTTTTCAAAGACGAACGTGTCGGACTCGCCTACCGTAATCCAGTCACGCACCGTGGTTACGCCGGGAGCGCGCGAAACGAACTGAATACTGTCGCCTCCCGCAAGCGGAATAAAATCTTCAACCGATAGCTCGACCTGAATCGCCTCATCAGAGGCGTTGGTGAGTAAAATCGTCCCCTCGAGCGAAGAGCCCGCTTCAAGCTCGTGAGAGGCCTTCACGGGCTGAATGGTGAGCCCTGTGTTTGCGGCAAACGAAGTAAGCGGAGCACCCAGAAGGAGGAGCGCCGCCGCGAGAGTTCGACCGAAAGTAGAGAGTCCCATGGAGTTCTAGACCCCAGCTTAGTTCGCCGTGGCAGTGTAGGTCAAGCCGCCGGTGTAGGTGCCGGTTTGCTGCGAGGCAGGAACGTCAAGGTAGTAGAGAACAGTGTTGAGGTGTGCTGAAGCAGAGTAGGAACCAGCACCAGCATTGCCAATGCGCCGCTGAATGGTAGAGGAAGCAATACCGGCCCAGAGCGTGTTTGCGTTGTCGGTGTAGGCATCCGCAGTTCCCCACCAGGACGATGCACGGAATGGTGTTGAACCAGATGCAGTCATAACACGGAAGGCAAGAACATCGCCAGAGTTGTCGAAGGTTGCAATGCGCACTGCGTTACCAGCCGACGTTGTTGCGGCTGCATTGATCCACTCAGCTTGGTCTGTAATTCCGACCGCAGCATCAGTCGAGAGGTCCATGACGGTGTCTGATGGCGACTGGTCGTCTCCGTAAAGGGTCACGTTCCAGCCCGCTGCATTGTTGGTCGCAACGCTAAGGGTCGTCGTTGCAAACTGCGGAGTTCCTGGGGTGATGTTAGGGAAGTTGTCCGTGGTAGTGGTGAACGTAAGCGCCGAGTTAACAACCACCTGGAGCACTACCGCCTCACCTCGCGCATGCTGGGCGATACCGAACGAGAAAACAGCAACCGATACTACGAGCGCAAGTGACAAGCTCCTCAAATAATCCCGACGTAAGGTCATGAATGGATAATTAAAACTTCCTTTAATACTCTACAGTCTACAGCCGTATTCTGCCCAGGCTCTACAACATATCCACACCATACTCTATGGATTGGCTGTTGCCGTGTACGTAATTCCCCCTGAATACGTTCCGGTTTGCTGCGTTATGGGTACATCTAGGTAGTAGAGCACCGTCGAAAGTGCCGGGCCACCACCAGAGGAAACTGAGGAATTGCCAATTCGACGTGCAACCGTTGAGGACGCGATACCTGCCCAGAGGGTGTTTGCGTTGTCGGTGTACGTGTCGGCGCTCCCCCACCACGTCGCAGCGCGAAATGCCACTGAACCGGAGGCGGACATGATTCGAAACGCCAGGACGTCGCCTGAGTTGTCTAATGAAGCAATGCGTACAGCGTTTCCTGGCGACGTGGTTGCCGCACCCGGTATCCACTCAAGCTGGTCTGTGATTCCAACGGCAGCGTCAGTACTTAAGTCCATAACAGTATCTGTTGGTGATTGATCATCGCCCGAAAGAGTTACGTGCCACCCTGTACCACCCGAGTAATCGACCGACAGCGTTGTGGTAGCGAACGTGCGCACGCCAGGCGAAATCGCCGGAAAATTGTCGTGTGACACAACAAAGGTAAGGCCGGCGCCCGCAGCAGTGGTAATTTCAGGAATTACCGTATAGACGTCAAGTAGATCGCCATTTGAATGTACAGCGCGGATACAATAGGACGTGTTTGCCGACGCACCGTTATCGTCAAGCGCGAAGTCCCACAGTGCACTCTGTCCGACCCCCACCTCCGTCGTTGAGGCGTTTGTAAAGTTATTTAACTCTTCGTACGTTTGATAGATACGGGCGAGTACCCCGTCTTGCGGATCGTTTGCATTCGATGTGAGTGTTACGCCATCTGCGGGAGTTCCGTTGTTGTGGTACGCAATGACGGACGCTCCCGTTATGTCAGCGTACGTCTCACCAGAAAATGCGGTATCACAGGTACCAGACTTTGCGGCAAACTGCAGCTTGAATGCATCATGGTTCGTGTGAAGCGGAGTTCCCGTTGCCGTAAGCGTCATGCGCAGGCGAGACTGCCCTCCGGGAGAAGTGATGGTCCCTGCGGTGTTGAGGTTAGCAAGCGCGCTTCCCACATCAGTTGAATCTGCATTGGCAAAAAACCGAAACGAGGACTGCGAAAGTTCAAGTTCCGACCACGTGATCTCCATACGCACCCGCAGGTTCGTCGCCTCGCCCGCGCCTTCTTGATAGAGGGCAATACCTTCACCTGGCTGGAGAATAATTTCATCGTCGTACGCAATGCGTTGCCTCTCTTCATACTCATTTACTACAGAGTCTGTATACACTGAATGGGACGAACCGACGAGGTACGCTGGCCCCTTGACCGCAAGGATGCGGGAATCGGCACTCCCCGCAAAGGTTGTGGTAACCCCGGTGTGGCGCGCTTCAGCACTCGCAGTGGTTGTGGTCGAGTGGTGGCGTGGTATGTTCGCAGCAGCAATTTGAGAACCACCCGAAGCCGCGGTGGTGCGACGCACCGAGAAGGTGTTGTACTTATTAACTGAGGCGGTTGCTGCACTCGTCACGCGGTCAATCGCTAGATTTACGCGACGCACAATAATTCGCTTTCCAGACCCTGACGGATTAAATAGTGAGCCGTATACATAGTCTGATGTTGCGCTTGACGTTACCGGACCAAAGGAGAGCGAGTAGTCGCCGCGCGGTGCTGGTTTACCGGTGACCTCAGCCCACTCAACATAGAGTTTGGGGAGAACGTCAACGTCACTCGCAGCCTCTTGATAGAGCGCAATTCCCTGCCCCGGCCCAAGCACAATAGGCTCGCGATCAGCAGAACTGTCAAAGGAAAAGTCCCGAAAACCGTAGGTATGAACGGAAACCGCGCCGCCTACGGTTCCAGGCGACGTTGCTCCTGTGAGGCGCGCGTCGGTCGAGTTTGGATCGTATGAGACCGTCACGCCTGTGCGACGAAACTCAGCCGTAGGGTTACTGGATGCAGTATTTTTCTTAGGGATATCGCCTGCGGCAACCTGCGTGCCGGCAGAGGCAGCGCTGATGCGCCGCACAGTAAGCGGAATGTACACCGCGGTGGTGTCCGCATCAATTTGAAGCCTCAATCGCTTAATAACAACGTACTGAGTCGAGGCGCTTGGGTTGAAGAGGGTCGCGTAAACGTAACCGCTCGTGGTGTTACCTGATGTTGCATTGTACTCAATGAGGTATTCGCTTTCCGCTGAGGGGGCGGATGCTTCCTCGTCCCACTCGATAAACAGGTGGACGTACTGGTCAAGGTCGCCTGCTCCTTCAGAGTAAAAAGCGATTCCCTCACCCTCCTTAATGATGAGCTTCTCTTGCTGGTCACCGAAGTACAGCTCCTTTCTCGCGTGGAGCTGCCCGATGGCACCTTGGGAGGTCATCGAGAGAATGCGTGAATCAACTGTTCCAGCGAGGGTTACCGTGGGAAGTTTTGTTCTCACTTCTATAATTGAACTGCCAGCGCTCGAATGCTTTTTGGGAATGTCGGCAGAGGCAACCTGCACACCGCCGGAGGCGGCAGTTATCCTCCTCAGCGAGGACATTTGGTACGTCGCACCGGTGTCAGCAGTCATGTACGCGTACACGCGCTTCACTACCGCAGTTTTCCCGGAGCCCGAAGGGTTGAAAAACGACGCGTAGACGTTGTTTGCAACAGTGGTAACTTCTACGCGCGGGAGCGCAATCATGTACTCACCTGCCGACGAGGGTGCTGAAACCTGCTCTGTCCATTCAGCCGTCAGTCGAATGAGCTGGTCAATGTCTCCGGCTGTTTTTGCATGGAGCGAAATGCCCTCTCCCGGCTGCAAAATGAGCTTTTCATCACTGGAGCCAAACACGATTTCTTGCCCTGCTTGTATGTTGGTGGAACCGGGCGGTCTCAAAATCATGAGTGTTGAGGAAGCATTTCCTGAGAGAGTCTCCGTCACCCCTGTATGACGCGCCTCAAGGACCGAGTTCGCCGACGAGGTATGTTTTTTTGGAATGTCAGCAGAGGCAACTTGCGTTCCAGCGGAAGCGGCACTGATGCGCTGCAGTGCCACGTCGTTGGTGTACACTGCACCGTTATCTGCAATGGAGTCTATTCTAATTCTCTCAATAACTGCGGTTTTACCAGACCCAGCAGGGTTCATGAGGGTGTGGTAGCTGTAGTCAACCCCGGCTGCGTTTTCAACACGTGGAAATGAAAAAATGTACCCACCGAGTGCACCTGGATCAGACGCTGATTCGTTCCACTCAAGGGTAAGGGTGTACTGCTGGTCGACGCCCCCCGCAGCAGTTTGGTAGAGAGCAAGTCCCTCCCCCGGTTGGAGCACGATGGTTTCTCGGTCGTCAAAAGAAACCTCATGTACCGACTGAAGTGAAGACGTTGCCGCTCCGTTTATGGCACCAAGGAAAGAGCTCGTCGATTGAATGAAGGTGGTCGTAACGTTCGTGTGTCGAACTTCAGCAACAGCGTTGCCAGAGTCGGAATTTTTCTTTGGAATATCTGCGGCACTAATTTGTGTTCCCGCTGAGGCAGCGGACGTTCTACGCAGAACCACGTTTTGGTACAGCGCCGTGGTTGAAGCAAACCCTTGAATGGAAAAAGCCTTTACTGAAATATACGTCCCCGACCCTACCGGGTTAAATAGTGACGCGTACACATAGTTTGCTGAGGTGGAACCGGGAATGGGGCCAATGGTTATCTGGTACCCACTCTCGCTCGGAATTAACCCCGCGTGCGCCTCGGGAGTCGGGTATACCAGCGGCGTAAAAAGCCCGCTCACCAGCGCGACAACAATTGTTACGGTTGAGAGTGCTCGAAAGATTCTCATGGTACCTCAGAAATTACTTCACTTTCAGGTGCAGGAATGAGATGCAAGTCACGTAGATCATCTCTATCGGGAACATCGTCAAAAACAAGCTCCACGAACTGCGCCTTTAGTTCTGCATCATCTTCTGAGGTTACCTCACCACGCACACCGTCGCGAAAGGCAAATTCGCTTCCGCGCAACGTCACGCCAAAGGAAAGCGAGTCGGGGTTGAACTCGCCCACATTGTCAGCGCTCTCTCTGACAAATGAGGTTGGAATGAACCGAGAGCGCGACAGTGAAAATCCGAATACCTCGCCCTGCGGCGACACCCAGAATGCAAAACCGTTAAAGATACCGATAGGGCTTTCCGGTGCTATCCACAGTTCATTGGCAATCCGGAGTGGCGGACGTTCACCATCAAGCGGTATGACGAAAAGTTCAGTCCGCGCATCTGCAGTGACCGTCTTAACAAGGGCGTAGCCACGTGCTGCTTTAATATCGCTCAGAAAGCGGTTGGCGAGGGAAAATGTTTTATCTTCAGAGAGGAGGAGGGCCAGAGGGGCTACGTCAGGGCTCAGCTTTTCATACTCTACTACTATCGCCACACCATCGAGGAGAAGCGCGGGGCGCGAGATGGGAGTAATGACAGGCCGGACGAGCACCTGGATTTGAGAGAGGGTGCGCCAGTCAAAATCATCGGGAATGGCAATTTCAAATCGTGCATCAGAGAATCCTTCCTCAGAGAGTGTGCCGAGTGTCTCCCACACCACCCCATCGAACGTCAGTAACACCTCAACAAGCGGATCGTTTCCTGGAAGAGAAGACGTCACCTGCGCCAGTTCTGTGCCAACGAGGGCATCACTTTGCGCCTCATCGGGCAGTACACTAGCCTCGTCAAATGCACTGAGCGGCACTATTGCGCCCGTTTCCAAAACAGCTTCTCCCTCTGTAGTTTCCTCCAGAGGCACCGTTTCAGGTACTTGATTTTCTCCTTCCGACTCATCGGCAGCAGGTGGAGTGAACACATTGACTTCAGACAGAATTGTAGGTTCAGCTGGTGGCTCTTGAGGTTCTACCTCTAGTGGGACCTCAACCTCGTTCGAAGCTGGAACAGCTTCTATAGGAGCGAGCTCTTCTGCATGAGCAACACCAAAGAGAAGACGCATCCACGCAGACGGCTCTTCTGACTCTGGTACCTCCACCGAGGGCTCAGGATTCTCAAAGCCTTCAGAAGATTCACCAGGAGAGGGTGTCGAGGCGGGTAGCACCTCGTCTCCACCACCGGGAAATTCCACAGGTTCGGGTGGCGTCAAGAGTTGAGTATCTTCTAAAGCTTCTGGCGACGAAACCGGAGCACGTGCGAGCACCACCTCAAGAGCAAGCCTCGTAGGAAATGAATTTTCAGGAACTTCTGCTTCGAAGGTACTACAAAAAATATCAGCTGCGGTGTTTTCGGGGAGCACGGCAGCAGTTAGTTCTGAGGGCACTACGCCGTCATAGTACTCCGGGGTACCAGAAGCACGCTGACTCCCACCCCACCCACCTAGGCAGACACCGGGATGAGCAACGACATTTTGAGCTCTGGTGACGAGCGACAGCGCGCCCACTGCAACCAGGAGCAGTACGAACATGCCGAGACTAATCACGCTACGCTGGAGTAGTCGCTTGTCGTTTTTGGCCCCTCTTGTACCAAGAGGATGATTGATGCCCGAGTTTACATCAAACGAAACAACCACGTGTACGTTATGCGCAAACATTACCTACAGTATAAAGCACGGGAACGTTGCGCGACGTGAATATACACCAGTGGACTTACAGAGTTATCACCTGCTGATGAACAAACGAAGCTATCTCGACCACAGAGCGTTCGAGAGCCGAAAAGTCTTTCCCTCTGGTCATAACACAGAGCATGTACGGACGAGGTGCGTAGTACACAATGCCGCAGTCGTGGAACTGCTCTACACCATCTTCAAAAGAGCGTTCGCCAAATTTATGCGAAACGGGTATATCGTTCGGTATACCTTCGCGAAGCCCTCCCCTAAAGCTCGTCTCCGACAACAGACGGAGTGCTTCTTCAGAAAAGGTGCGGGATAGAAACGAGGCATTGTAGAGAATACGAAAGAACGCCCCGTATTCCTTAACAGAGAGCGCCGCAGTTTGACTAAAGAGGACATCCTCTGAAACGCCGAGCAAGCGGTGAAGCTCACGGTACTCAGAATCGGGAAGCAGGTCCCACAGCAAAACCAGTGCCTGATTATCGCTCTCTGTAATCATGCGATTGAGAAGCTCAGAGACGGAGTAGGACTCCCCTACGATGAGCGACGTTTGCGGCGTAATTGCCTGGCTGACCGAAATTTGTTTATCAACAGAGAAGGTGACACGTTGGGCAAGAATGTCGGGATTGTCTTCGGCGTGTTTAAAAAACGTCATCAACACCGGCACCTTAAGCAAGCTTGCCGGAATAAAGGGATCCTCATTTTTATACCCAAAGGTAGGACCGTTGTTGAGATCGCGAAACTGAACTGCTACCTCGGTAATTTCAGGGCGGCTCTCTATCTCATCTTCAATAAATCCGTTGAGTGCCGGTTTGAAGTTGACCTTCTGAGCATTGAGCGTCCCGAGAGCCACTTCACATTCAAGGAGCGGGTTAGTAAATGTTCCTTCGCCGAGACGTACCTGAAATGCGTAGTCTTTTCCAAGAAGTGGGCTCCGAACGAGATCGAGCGACGCCCCAAGCGCAATCCCGATTATAAGGGTAAATCCAATGATGCTCGCAGCCTTCCAATCCATACTTCTTATACTCCCAGTAACTCCCACTATAGTACACACCTGGACGATAAGTACCAGCAGCTGCAATAGATATGGTGTGGCATAATGGTCGCATATGGCATCGGGCGTTGCGTTTCTCCTCTGGCCGTTCTTTTGGCTCGGCATTGTCGCAACAGCGCTCTACGGATTCTCACTCCTCTACCACTGGCTACGGTTTGGCCACCTCTACCCACTGGTGTACCTTGCGCTGCCCATCTACCTGGTCGGGACATTCATTTTCGTAGGCGCTATGCTCGCCGGCTTGAGTGCCGTGTAACCTAAAAACCTATGGCACGACGAGAAATGCGACTCAAAGACTTCAAGCCTGATGAAAAGGTATTGGTGGTTGCGCGCCACCACTGGTTCGTCTTCTTCAGAGACGTCATTGGCATTCTCCTCCTCTTCTTTGTTCCCTTCTTCGCACTTCCCGTCTTGAGCATCTTCATCCAGGCAGGAACGCCTACCATTCCTATTCCTCAAGGGTTTGGGTTTTTCTTTGCCTCGCTCTGGGCGCTCCTCTTGTGGCAGATGCTCTTTGCGCGGTGGACCGACTACTATTACGACATCTGGATTGTTACCAACTGGCGCATTATCGACATCGAGCAGAAGGGTTTTTTTAACCGCGACATGGCAACGCTCCTTAACCTAGACAAAATTGAAGACGTTTCAACTCGCCTCAACAGTGTTATTGGAAACCTCCTCACCTTTGGTGATATCCAGGTACAAACTGCGGCTGCACACCGCGAGTTTGTCTTCAAAGAAGCAGCTGACCCCCTCAAAATTGAGAAAATTATTCGCCGGGCTCAGGAGGAGCGGCTTGGTCTTAAACCTCACGCGTAGGTGCCTATGGCTGATTTTTCCTACAAGGGTGTCCGCGACTTCTACCCTGAAGATGAGCGCATCCAGCGACACCTCTTCCGCGTGATGCAAGAAACCGTCGAGTCGTTTGGGTACGAGCCGTACCACGCATCCGTTCTAGAACCCACCGAACTCTACACCGCCAAAACCAGCGCGGAGATTATTAAGGAGCAAACCTACACCTTCACCGACCGCGGCGGGCGGGCAGTGACGCTGCGTCCTGAAATGACCCCGACGGTGGCCCGCATGGTGGCTGCCCGCAGGCGCGAGCTTGGATTTCCGCTTCGGTGGTACTCAATCCCCAACCTGTTCCGGTACGAGAACCCTCAACGCGGACGATTACGTGAACACTGGCAGCTGAACGTTGACCTGTTTGGCGCCGAGGACCGCGCGGGAGATGCAGAAATTATTGAAATTGCCTATCGACTACTACGCGCGTACGGAGCAACAGAGGAGATGTTTACCATTCGCGTTGCAGATCGCGCACTACTCGAGACAGCGTTTGACGCATGTGGATTGTCGCAGGAGCAAAAGCAACTCTACCGAAGCCTGCTTGATCGCAAGGCAAAGATGGACGCACAAGCATTTGCACAAGAAGCGCGCGCCATTACTGAACGCGACCCACTCGCCCTCATTGAGAGCCGCGACCCGAGCATTGCGCAGGCGCTCTGCCACATTGAAGACACCATTCACCTGCTGCGTGAGCGGGGCCTAGGAAACGTTGTGTTTGACCCAGGCATTGTGCGCGGGTTTGATTACTACACAGGGTTTGTTTTTGAGGTTTTCGATACCTCAGGCAAGAACACCCGCTCGCTGTTTGGTGGCGGGCGCTACGACTACCTCGTTGAGGAATACGGTGGCGAGCACGTTCCTGCTGCGGGGTTTGGTATGGGGGACGTCACTGCGCGCGATTTCCTGGAGACGCACCACCTCCTCCCCGCTCCCCGTGCTACCTGCGACGTTTACCTCGCTCCAGTTGAAGACGAATCACGAGAGCAGGCCTCGGGAGCCGCATCGTTTTTGCGAACCAAGGGGCTCAACGTTGCGTTCGGTTTGAAGCATGAAAAATTGTCTGACCACCTCAGGGCAGCGGAAAAACTTGCCATCCCATTTTTCATTGCGTACGGGAGTAACGAGGCGTCGCGCGGCATGGTGACAGTACGACACCTTGAAACCAAAAAGGAGCGCCAGGTTCCTCTCAACGACGTACCTCGCACCATTCAAGAAATGCTACAGTAGGGCGCATGCGGAAAATCACCTTCGACATCGAGACGACGAGCGCCTCGCCGGGCCGCATTGACCCCTCTGAAATGGAGCTGGCGTTGATTGGTATTCACGACTCAGAAACCGACTCGTTCGACAGCTTTACTAAAGAGGAGCTGCCACGCCTCTGGCCACTTCTCGAACGGGCAGATCTCTTGATTGGGTACAACTCCGACCACTTTGACATTCCCATTTTAAATAAATACTACGCGGGCGACCTCACCAAAATTAGGAGCCTCGATCTCCTGGTTGAAATTCGCTCCTCGCTTGGTCGCCGACTGAAACTTGATTCTGTTGCCGAGGCAACGCTGGGCAAGAAAAAAACCGGGAGCGGACTCGATGCTCTTGAATGGTGGAAGAAGGGTGATATTGAAAAGGTGCGCGCGTACTGCCTCAACGATGTCAAAATTACGAAAGAGATTTACGACTTTGCTCGCGCAAACGGGTTCGTTCAGTACATGGACTTTAAGAAGAAGAAAAAAGTTCCGCTCGACACAGCGCACTGGGAGAGCGGACAGAGCGCCTCAGCACTCAACCACACGCTCCCCTTCTAGCTTAGAGAAAGAAGAGGATTCCAAACGCCAGGATGACCCGGTACCAAATAAACACGTCGAGCGTGTGGTTCTTTAGGTAGGTGAGCAAAAAATGAATCGCGAGAATCCCCGAAGCGAAGGCACTCACTGCGGCGGTCGCAATAAGTGTTCCGGAGGTAGCGAGGACGCCACCCGAGTCGAGCTCTAGGAACTTCACCAACCCTGCCCCCAGGATGACCGGAAACGAGAGGAGAAACGCGAAGCGCGCAGCGTCTTCGCGTCGCATCCCGAGCAACAGTCCGCCCGAAATAGTTGCCCCGCTTCGAGACATGCCTGGAATGAGAGCGAGCACTTGAAAGAGCCCGATGAGGAAACCCTTCTTAACCGAGAGTTCAGCTGAGTGGCGTGCGGTACGTTCCGCAACAAAAAAGAGAAGTGAGCCGAGGAGGAGCGCGTACGCTACCAACTCTGGCGATCTGAAACTGGACTCAATACTCTCCTGAAACAGGAGGCCAACCACCACCGCAGGAATGGTGCCGAGGATGAGCGCAAGAATAAGCACACGGTCTGACGCACTAACTGCGCGACCACGCACCCATGCGTATGCCGAAGTCGCTAAACGAAGCAGGTCGGCGCGGAAGTAGATAACCACCGCGAACGCCGTTGCGAGGTGCAAGACCGCATCCACCGCAAGCCCGTGCTCCGTCGAGAGCCCTAAGAGGTCCCGCGCCACAATAAGGTGCCCCGTGGAAGAGACCGGAAGAAACTCAGTGAGCCCCTGCACCACGCCCAGGGTTACGTAGGTCAAAAAATCGCTCATAAGAAGATCGGAATCACCTTATGGTACTATAGGGGCACCCTTAACGTAATTAGAGGTATACCCATGCAACAGAACCTTTCCATTCCGATTGCCATTATTATCGCCGGCGTGTTCATCGCCGGAGCGCTCTTTTTCGCCGGACGTACCGCTTCGCCGAACCCAAACAACCCGGCAACGCCTGGCGAGAGCAACGCGGACGCAGTCGCCGCAGTCTCTGACAGCGACCACCTCCTCGGGAACCCCGACGCAGACATTGTGATTGTCGAGTACTCAGACCTCGAGTGTCCATTTTGTAAGCAGTTCCACATCACCATGCAACAAATCATGGATGAGTACGGCGCAGACGGGCGCGTCGCGTGGGTATACCGACACTTCCCGCTTTCGCAAATTCACCCGAACGCGCCTCGGCTCGCGGAAGCATCTGAGTGTGTCGCTGAACTTGCCGGCAACACCGCGTTCTGGAGCTTCCTCGATGAAATCTTCGCCGTAGCTCCCATTAACACCTTCTTCCCGATGGACCGCCTCGCGGAAACCGCCGCAAAGGTTGGGGTGAACACCGAGGCGTTCAACGCCTGCCTCTCAAGTGGCCGCCACCAGGACAAGATTGCCGCACAGTTCCAAAACGCCATCGACACCGGCGGACGCGGAACCCCACACAACATCCTCATTTTGAAGGACGGACAGAAAATTGAGCTTGCCGGCGCCCAGCCGTACGCAACAGTGAAGAACGTTATCGAGACCATCCTCGCCGAACAAGGCTCGTAAGACCTAGGCACAAAAACACCCGCCACATGGCGGGTGTTTTTTCTTACTGATTATTAAGATTCTCGAGACGAGCCTGTTCCGCAACCCCAGCGACAACAAAGACAACACCCATGAGCACCAACAGTGCCGCGAGGCCGGCTGCGTCCTTCCATGCGTCTTTATTAAACATAGTATATTAATTATATCACTTATAAAAACAAAGTCAAATCCTACGGGGTGACAGCTATTTTTGGCTATAGGACAAAATAAACGTCAGAGTCCGGGGCGCTGTCTCTCTTACTCCACGAGTCCCATGCGGTAGATTTCAAATGAGTTCTTCCCCTCGAACATGTCTGACGGGTTCGGGAGGAAGGTGCGTGTCCGCCGTAGCTCGAGGGTTGCATCTTTCAAGAGACGGTGGAACAGCGTGAAGTCCTCGCTACACTCGTCGTAGAGAATAATGTGCCGACGCATCTGGCTCTTTCCGTTTCTGTTCTTTTTTTTCTTACACTCTTGGAGAATGAAGCGCTTCACGGGAAGCCCAAACGCAGACGACACCGTGTAGTAGTTAAACAAGGCCTGGAGCACAAAGAGTGGCTTCTCACCTCCCAGGTCACTGAAGGAGTCCACAAACTTGTGGTCAACAATATCGACACACCCGGGGTTCCCCTTCGACTCAACCACCAGGTCTGAAACTGCCTTTAAAGGAAGTGGAATACCTGGCACGCGGGCTGTTGCTACCACCTCGACACCAAGAACCCGGTGCCGAGGGGGACGCGCAAGGTAGTACCCGACCGCCCGTTCATACTCTTCGAGCATCAGCGCTCGCTTTGCCTTTTGGGCGCGCGCACTTTCAGCTTTACCGAAATCAATTTCAAAGTCAGGAACCTGGAGCAGATACGCGCGACCCTGCGCAACCGCCACCTCCTTCGTGGCGCCAGAGTAAAAATGCTCGAGTGCTTTATGCCCCGCACGCCCTACGATAGATGAAGGGGTCGACGGCATGTCGCGAATACCCTCCACGTAGCGCTTGTGCCATGCAAGCGGATTTCTCAAAAACGCCATCAGGGAAGAGTAGCTCCAGTGGGCAATCGGGTACCGGGCGCGTGCCATCCTCACAGTGTACCGTGGCCCCTGTTAAGCACAGCCGCTGGTTGCAATTGATAAAAGGAGGCGTACGATACGCCCTGGGACAGCCCCCAGGCGGGAGTCCCCTTTTTACGTTCTATGCTCACTGCCGGAAGCGCGTTCGCCTTCTTTTCACTCCTCGCACTTGCCAGTGTGGTGTACTACCTTGCCAAGCGCTTTACCCTTCCGTACACGGTGCTTCTGACACTCTTTGGTATTCTCCTCGTTCCCCTCTCCGCCATCGAACCGTTTGCCTTTTTGCGGGAACTTTCCCTCACCCCAGAGCTTTTGTTTTTTATTTTCCTGCCAACGCTCCTGTTTGAAACCGCGTACAATTTAAACATCAGGCGAGTGGTCGACGAGTTCGTGCCCATCATGTTGCTTTCGGTAGTGGGCTACCTTGCATCGTCTTTCTTGATCGGCGGAGGGCTCTACGTCGCGTTTGAACTCGTGGGGCTCCCCGTGCCGTTTCTGGTAACCCTCCTCTTCGGAGCGCTCATTTCAGCCACAGACCCTGTTGCAGTGCTCGCGCTCTTTAAAGAATATGGTGCACCACGCCGCCTCTCGCTCCTCTTTGAGGGAGAGAGCCTCATGAACGACGCGACGGCGCTCGCACTTTTTGTCGTAGTCTTAAGCCTGATTGACGTAGGGCTCTCAGGAGGGGGTATGCTCGTAGGCGCCCTCACCTTCGCAAGTATGTTGGTTGGAGGTGCCGTACTGGGGCTTCTCGTTGGGCTCTTTTTTACCCTTCTCATTGGCGTCTTTAGGAATAATGAAATAGTGGCGATCACCCTCATGATCGTGCTCGCCCACAGCACGTTCTTGCTCGCCGAAATCCTAAACCACGAGCTGAAAACGGTGGGCCTCGCAGCGCTCCAGTTCTCCCCTATCATTGCAACCACTGCAGCATCGCTCCTCATGGGGAACTACGGGCGGTTCAAGGTGCTTCCCCGCGCCGAAGAGTTCATTGAAAAGTTCTGGTCGCAGTTTGCCTTCATGGCAAACTCAGTTGTCTTCATTCTGGTTGGGTTCTTGTTTGCATCCATTCCGTCGGGCACGGAAGCGCTCATCGTTCCGGTTGCCATAACCGTCCTCGTGGTCGCCCTTGCGCGCGCCCTTTCTATCTATGGAACGCTGCTGCCATTTAACCTACTCTCCAGTGCGCCTGAGCGCGTACCGCTCTCCTGGCAACATCTCCTTGCGTGGGGCAGCTTGCGCGGCGCGCTCGCCGTGATGCTGGTCTTGCTCATTCCCCCATCGCTCACCGTCCCGGGGTGGCTGCTTGCGCTTTCCGTTCAAGAGTTTTTGTTGGTACTCACCGTCTCCTGCATCTTTGTAACACTCTTCATCAAGGCGCCAACGATTGGCCCACTCATGAAGCGCCTCAAGCTCGACCAGCTCACTCCACTTGAACAGGTAGCGTCACTCGAAGCGCGCGCACTTATTTACGGTGCAACCGTCATCAAGCTACGCACTTTTGCTGAGAAGGGGTACATCCCAGAGGACATTGCGAAGCGCCTCATTGCAACTCACGAAGAACGCTTCGAAGAAGCGGTGTCGCTCTGCCGTACTGAGGGGGTAACGGGAGTCGATGCGCTTGCCGAGCGAGCGCTCGGTCTCTACATCATCGGTCTTGAAAAAGAGGTACTCAAAGAACTCTTGACCTTTAGTGAGGTGGGCGAGCGAACTTTCAAGCAACTCTACGGCAAACTCACGATCCAGGGAGAAGCTATCGAGCACGGCGACTTAAACCCGAGCGGACGGGTGGAGCGTGACCACCGTGATGTGTTTGAAAATATTGCCGCATTCCTCTACGCACCGTGGCGCAGCCGTAACGCTTCAAAACAGATAGTCGACGAGTACCTCTTTCACCGAACCCAGGCAATCCTCGCACGCAAGGTGTTGAAGGAACTCACGGCGCTCTCGAGCGAACTAGAGACACCTGTTTTCACAAAAGACACCCTCGCTCGTGCAGTTGAGAAGTACCAGACGTACCAAACGCGAGCGCTCGAAGAGACGGCGCGTATTGCACATGAGCATCCGAACCTGATTACTGCGCTCGATGAGACACTCGCTCACCGTAGCGCCTACCGTGTGGAAGAGAAGCTCTTAGAGCGCCTCGCCAAGCGAGAGTTGGTAAGCCCCAAGCTCTACATTGCGCTCCACGATGAGTACGAGGATGAAGTTGAACGCGTTGCGCGGGCGGCAAAGATACAAACGAACTAGTAGCTCCGAAGACGCTTTGCGTGGTGGTGGGTGCGAATTTTTTCGAGCGCCTTCGCTTCAATTTGACGAATGCGCTCCCGAGTGACCCCAAACTCCTGCCCTACTTCTTCTAGGGTGTGGTAAATGCCATCTTCCAGGCCATGGCGCATGGCGAGAATTTTGCGCTCCTTGGGGGTCAGCTCATCCAGAATGCTGTGGAGCTGCTCGACCAGAATGCGGTGCGCAGTTTCCTGGTCAGGCGATGGCAAGCTTGGGTCTGCAATAAAATCTCCGCGCGCTGAAGACTCCTCGTCAGAGTCGCCCGAAATAGGTGCCTCGAGTGAGAGGGTCTCCTGGTTAATCTGTTCGATCTGGTAAATCTTGTCTACATCAACGCCCATTTCTGCGGCAACTTCTTCCGCCATTGGTTCACGGCCCAGCGTCTGCTCAAGGCGACGCATCACCTGCTTATACTTCGCGATAGTCTCCACCATGTGGACCGGAATACGGATGGTGCGCGACTGGTCGGCTAACGCGCGGGTGATGGCTTGGCGAATCCACCAGGTGGCATAGGTTGAAAACTTAAAGCCTTTCGTAAAATCAAACTTATCGACCGCCTTGAAGAGGCCAAGGTTACCCTCCTGAATGAGGTCCAAGAGCGTCAGGTCTGAGGAACGGCCGACATACTTTTTTGCAATGGAAACTACGAGACGCAGGTTCGCGCGAGCGAGGAGGTTTTTCGCCTCATCGTCGCCGTTGGCAATGCGCTTCGCAAGTTCACGCTCCTCAAAGGCAGTGAGGAGTGGGTACTGACCAATTTCGCGTAGGTACATTTGGATAGAGTCGTGTGTACTCCCCTCGCCACGGTAGCTCCCGCGCATGACAATTTCGTCCGGAACCTCTTCGAGCATGCCGCCAGACTCCAGCACATCGACGCCCGACGTCGAAAGGCGGTCGTAGAGTTCCTCAAGGAAAAAGACGTCCTCTTCAATCGCGGGGAACTCTTTTAAAATTTCGTTGTAGGTAACGTACCCTCGCTCCTTGCCGCGCTCAATGAGCGCATCGGCCTTTGCGGCAAGTGCCACACGCTTGCGTGACGACGACACAGCACCGCGACTTCGAGCCGCCTTGGGTTTTGTCTTCTTTACCGTGCGCTTAGCGACAGGGCGCTTCTTGTGAGCTTTCTGTGGTCGCGCAGCTTTCTTCTTCGGCGCGGCGCGGCGCACGACCTTCTTAACAGGCTTCTTAACCCGTTTTGGTGCGGTCTTTTTTAGTTTTTTCTTAGGAGTGGCCATTCCGAAACTTCCCCCACTGTACCTTATATTAGAGGCCTCTGGCAAGCTCGTTCACCTTCGCAAAACACGCAGTAATACGTTCTTCATCCCCCTCCTTTTCAGCGTGGGAGAGTGCGCGCAGTGCGTCGCGGTAGTTTCTTCGGTGCAGCTCCTTTTTAAAATCAGCAAGAAGCTCGTCAATAAGTGCGCGTAGGTCTTTGACTGCAGCATGTGCCTCTAAGAATAGGTCTCCTTCAATCAAGGCCACACGCGTACCCTCGCTCGAGGAAGCAAGTTCGCGAACCCGGTCTTCCCCTACCAGGAGGGCGAGCTCCTGCGCGAGGTACTGTGACAGTTCAGCGCGCTCACCTCCTTCAAACGCTTCCATGAGCCCAAAGAGGAGTCTCTCGAGCGTGTCTTCTCGAGACATGAATGGCTCAAACGCACTGACTACGCTTGGCGATGTACGGCTGCTGTCTGTTGTTCGTATCGTGCTTGGGGTCGACGCTCGGTTTTCCTGCAGCAGCTTTTCGAGTTCAATTTCAACGGCGCGCGCAGGGACCTCAAGCACCTCGGCAACGCGTGCAGTGAAGTGCGCTTGGTCGATAGCGTTTTTGATATCCGCAATGTACGGCAGTACCACGCGGGATACCTCGAGCCGAAACCGGCGTTCATCGAACCCCGAGGTTGCAAGGTACGAGAGGTAAAAATCTACAACGTGCGTTGCACTCTTTACCGCCTCCTTCCACACGCTCGGGTCGCGCCGCACTACGTCAGCCGGGTCTTCGCCCGGCGGCATCGTGGCAAGTTTCACATTGAGCCCCGCTTTAAGCGCAAGCTTTGCGGCGCGACCCGCTGCCGCAACACCCGCACGGTCGCCGTCAAAGGCAATAACCAAATTCTCGGTATACCTCCTGATTAACGCCGCGTGTCCTTCCGTAAATCCCGTTCCGGAGAGTGCAACCGCGTTCGTATACTTCGCCTGGTGGACCATCAGGAGATCAATCTGTCCCTCAACCAGAATGGCAAAGCCGTATTTCCGTATCCCCTCTTTTGCGCGGTCGAGTCCGTAGAGGATACGCGACTTATCAAACACTGGCGTCTCTGGAGAGTTGATGTACTTAGCGCTCGACGAGGCGTCAGTCTCGGCAAATATTCTCCCCGAAAACCCTACCGTCCGACCCGACACGTCGCCAATCGGGAACATGATGCGACCACGAAAACGGTCGTAGGGCTTCTTTGAAGACTCACCCTCCTGATCGGGACGCTTCGCGAGACCCGCCTCAAGGAGCGTTCCTTCCGCATGCCCGCTAAGAAGAAGTTGGTCGTAGAGAGAGCGCCACTCAGGGAGCGCGTACCCGACGCGCCACGCTTTGAGGGTGTCTCCACTCAGGCCTCGGTTACTGAGGTACTCGCGAACCGCGCTCTCTGCTTCAAGGTTTTTTTCAAAAAATGACGTCGCTTCCGCAAGAGCTGCGTAGAGCTTTTCGCGCCGGTCGCGCGCACCTGATGGTTCACTCACGACGACCACGCCAGCTTTTTCAGCAAGGAGGGAGAGGGCTCCGCGAAAATCAACGCCCTCCATTTCTTGGACAAACGTGAACATGTCGCCCCCCTTCCCCGAGGAGAAGCAGTGGTAGAGACCCCGCTCAGGAGAGACGAAAAACGACGGCGTTTTCTCCTTCGTAAACGGCGAGAGGCCCTTGTAGTGCTTGCCAGCTCTGGTGAGCTTTACGTAGGGCGAGACCACATCAACGATGGAGAGTCGCTCCTTTATTTGCTCAACCGCGTCGCTCATAGAGCCATTATAGGCTATGGGACATTCTTTAGATATCTACCCACGATACCCTCCCCACTAACATTTATAATGTCCTATAGGCAACTATAAATGTTTGGGCGAGCGAAGAAAAACCCCGCCTCCAGGCGGGGGTTTTCGACTAAAACTCTTCAGTAGGGTCTTCTTCGAGGGCGCGGCGCTTTGCACGCTCATCCTGGAACGCTTTAATGACCGCGTGTTTTTGGCTTCCTGCAAAGCCGGTGCCGGCAGGAATGAGGCGGCCGATGATGACGTTTTCCTTGAGCCCTGAGAGCGGGTCAACCGCACCGCGGAGCGCCGCCTGAATCAACGTACGCGTCGTGTGCTGGAAGGACGCCGCCGAGAGGAAGCTCTTGCGGTTGAGCGACACTTCCGTAATGCCCAAGATGAGAGGCAACACCTTTGCCGGCTCCTGCCCTGCCTCAACGAGCGCACGGTTCGTCTCGCGAGCGTTTGCCATTTCGACAACCTCGTTCCTGACGTACGAACTGTCGCCAACCTCAGCAACCTTCCCGCGTGAGAACATCTGACGAATAATCACCTCCATGTGCTTGTGCGAAATAGGCGCACCCTGGAGATCGTAGATCTTCGAAATTTCGTCGATGATGTACTCCTGTACGCGCTCGCGGCCAGAAATCGCAAAGAGTTCCTCGAGGTTTGCCGAACCGTCGGTGATGAGGTCGCCGGCTTTCACTTTCGAGCCCACTTTCACGACTGCCACACGGCGGTACGGAATTTCGTACTCAATTTTGTCGTTCTTGTCTGACTGCTCGTCAGGCAGAATGACGATGATCTTCTTTCCATCCTCGGTGTTTTTAATGTCGACGACTTCACCAGAAACTTCTGCAATGATGCCGGCACCTTTGGGAGGTCGCTTGTCGAAGAGCTCTTCAACGCGAGGCAACCCGTGGGTGATGTCGCCACCGACGGACGCGGTTCCTCCCGTGTGGAAGGTACGCATGGTGAGCTGGGTGCCCGGCTCGCCGATGGCTTGCGCGGCGATCGTTCCCACCGCTTCACCGAGGTCAATCACATTCCTCGTCGTGAGGTCCATGCCGTAACACAGCTGACAAATGCCACGCTCTGCTTCACACGTCATGGGGGAGCGCACCCACACCTCGTTTAGTCCTGCTCCAGCAATTGTCTGCGCATCGAGTACCGAGAGCAGGTGGTTTTTCTTAAAGGTCTCCCCTCCTGCCTCAATCGTCTGTGCGAGCACGCGGCCCGTGAGGAGCTTGGACAAATCTGCCTCAATGCCCGATGGGCGGAGCTTTCTAACCACGACGCTTCCCTTGGTCCCACAGTCTTCCGTGGTAACAACCACGTCCTGTGCCACATCGAAGAGGCGGCGCGTCAGGTACCCTGCGGTTGCTGTCTTGAGTGCGGTGTCTGAAAGACCCTTACGCGAACCGTGCGTTGTGGTGAAGTACTCAATCGGGGTGAGTCCCTCCTTCATGTTCGAGATGACGGGGAATTCAATAACCTCGCCCTTCGTGTTGTTCATGAGACCCTTCATACCGGTCATCTGCACGAGGTTTCCCGTTGAACCGCGTGCGCCTGACTGGATAATGGTCGAGACCGACGAGAGCGGGTCCATTGAAGGGACCACGAGTTTTTCGAGGTCGCCCTTGGCACGCAGCCACACCTCAATTGAGAGGCGGGTCTTTTCCTCTTCGGTCAAGAAGCCCTGTTGGAATTGATCTTTAATGTTCTGCACCTCCTTCTGTGCCGCTTCAATGATAGCGGTCTTCTCTTTCGGAGTTCTCAGGTCGCTAATGGACCAGCTGATACCTGAGCGCGTCGCGAACTCGAAGCCGAAGTTTTTAATCTTGTCGAGAATCTTCGGCATGTCGGCGAGTCCGTAGCGGCGAATCAGGTCGTTAATGATTTTGCCGAGCGTCGATTTTTTAATTTCTTCGTTGAGGTACGGATAATCCTTCGGAAGCACCGAGTTGAAGAGAATTCTTCCCACAGTCGTCTCGAAGCGTTCACCGTTAAAGCGTGCGTAGCGTTCAGAGTCTGATGGCTGAACCCACACCTTCGCGTGGATGCCGACGTCGCCGAAGTCGTACGCCAAGACCGCTGCGTTGGGTGAGGGGAAGTACTTCCCTTCGCCGCGCTCTCCAGATACCTCGCGGGTCATCCAGTACACACCGAGCGAAATGTCATGGCTCGTTGATACCACCGGGTCGCCGCTTCCTGGCTTCAGGATGTTGCGGTGTGCCGACATGATGGTCTTTGCTTCAAGCTGTGCTTCGTCAGAAAGCGGTACGTGGACAGCCATTTGGTCGCCGTCGAAGTCTGCGTTAAACGCAGGACACACCAACGGGTGAAGCTGAATGGCGTTCCCTTCAATCAGGGTTGGCCGGAACGCCTGGATACCCTGGCGGTGCAAGGTCGGCGCGCGGTTGAGGAGCACGTACTTGCCGTCAATCACCTCTTCGAGGATTGCCCACACCTCGGGGATACCTTCTTCAATGAGGCGACCTGCGCCGCGGATGTTAAAGGCGAGTTCACGCTCAATCAGTTTCGCGAGCACGAAGGGGCGGAAGAGCTCAAGCGCCATGTGCTTCGGCAGACCACACTCGTCGAGTTCGAGTTCAGGACCGACCACAATAACGGAGCGGCCAGAGTAGTCGACACGCTTTCCGAGAAGGTTCGAGCGGAAGTAGCCCTGCTTACCCTTGAGGTAATCAGAGAGCGACTTCAAGGGACGCTTCTGTGCGGCGCTTCCGGGTGAGTAGGCACTACCACCGCGGCGAATAGAGTTGTCGAGGAGCGCGTCAACTGCTTCCTGGAGAATGCGCTTCTCGTTTCGGAGAATCACCTCCGGCGCGTGAATGTCACGGAGCTTCAAGAGGCGGTTGTTGCGGTTGATGACACGTCGGTACAGGTCGTTCACGTCTGAGGTTGCGTGGCGGCCAGACTCGAGCGCAACCATAGGGCGGAGTGCCGGCGGCGTCACTGGAATGCGGGTCAGGAACATCCACTCGGGGCGGATGTTCGCTGCCTTCATGGAGCGCGCGAGCTGCAAACGCTTCGTGAGTTTCTCGCGTTCAGCAGCGCCAGCACTTTCGAGGTTCGTTTCGAGCTTGAGAATGAACTTGTCGAGGTCGAGCTGCTTGAAAATGTTGTAAATTGCCTCGGCACCGATGCCAGCTTCGAAGAACGTTCCATACTTAACCGCCATGCGGTGGTAGTCAATTTCGTCTAACACCACGCCTTCGCGGATAGACTCGATGTCGCTCTTGGCGGCAAGCATCAGGTTTTTGAGTTCGGTCTGCGCCTTTTCGTTGGTGACCGTCTTCAGCTTGGTCTTATACTCGTTGTCGAGTTCCGAAATGAGGCGCGCGCGCTCTGCCTCGTGCACCTTGGTCACGATGTAACCTGCAAAGTAAATAACCTTCTCTGCGTCAGTTGCCGACGTTCCCAACACAAGAGCGATACGGCTTGGAACTGAGCGCAGGAACCAGATGTGCGCCACTGGTGTCGAGAGCTCGATGTGGCCCATGCGCTCGCGGCGAACGATAGCGCGTGTTACTTCGACACCACATTTTTCACACAAAATTCCACGGAATCGGATACCCTTGTACTTTCCGCAGTAACACTCGAAGTCGCGCTCAGGACCAAAGATGCGCTCGTCGAAGAGGCCGTCCTTTTCAGAACGCTGGGTACGGTAGTTGATGGTCTCGGGCTTTCTGACCTCGCCCCAGCTCCACTCGAGAATGCGCTCAGGACTTGCAACCAAGAGCTGCATCCAGTCGAAGCGCGACGTGTCGGGGGTTGTTCCTCGTTTTTGATCCATATATCGTGTAGTTCTCGTTAGTAATGCCTACCGTGTTCGCGTACGCGGGCGCCGCGGGCGCGCCTCCTCCTCACCTCCCTCTTCGCGACCCAACACCACGTCGAGCGCCAAGCCGCGCAGGTGGTTTAGGAGCACGCTGAAGGACGCAGGGGTGTTTGAGTGTTCAATATCGCGACCTTTGACAATGGCATCGAAGGCAGCAGAGCGTCCCTGAATATCGTCTGACTTAATAGTGAGCATTTCACGCAGCGTGTACGCAACGCCGTACCCAAGGAGGGCCCACACTTCCATTTCGCCGAAGCGCTGACCACCGTTTTGCGCCTTTCCGCCGAGCGGCTGCTGGGTAATGAGTGAGTACGGACCAATCGAGCGCATGTGAATCTTGTCCTCGACCATGTGGTGGAGCTTCAAGATGTACATGTAGCCGACCGTCACTTCCTGCTCGAAGGCCTCACCAGTTCGGCCGTCGTAGAGCTTCATAGTTCCGTTCGGATTGAGGCCAGCCGCGCTGAGCTCGTTTCGAATCTCCTCTTCAGTAGCACCTGCAAATGGCGGAACGATAGCCTGGTAGCCCAAGCTGTGTGCTGCAGCGCCGAGGTGCACCTCGAGAATTTGCCCAAGGTTCATACGGCTCGGCACGCCGAGCGGAGTCAGGATAATGTCGATAGGCTCACCGTCTTCAGAGAACGGCATGTCCTCAACGGGAAGCACCTTCGAGATAACGCCCTTGTTACCGTGGCGTCCTGCAAGTTTGTCTCCCACGGTAACATTGCGCACTTGCGCAACAGTGATGTAGATCTTCTTGATGGTGCCGCTCTCTAATGAGTCGCCGCGTTCGCGCGAGAAGACTTTGACTCCCACCACGCGACCGCGCTTGCCACCTTCCATGCGCAAGCTGGTGTCCTTCACGTCCTTCGCCTTGTCGCCGAAAATCGAACGGAGCAATCGCTCTTCGGGGGTCAGCTGCGTCTCACCCTTCGGGGTTACCTTTCCGACCAGAATGTCGCCCGGTCTCACCTCAGCACCAATGCGCACCACGCCCTCTTCATCAAGGTTTCTCAGGCGCGCCTCAGACACGTTTGGAATGTCTGGCGTAGTCATTTCGGGGCCAAGCTTGGTGTCCCGAACAGCTACCTCAAACTCTTCCATGTGAATGGTTGAGAACTTAGAGTTTCGGACCAATCGTTCAGAAATAATTATGGCGTCTTCGTAGTTCGCACCCGACCAACTCATGAAGGCAACCCGGATGTTTTGCCCGAGCGCAAGCTGACCATTCACCGTTGATGAGGTATCTGCGAGCAAGTCGCCACGCTTTACCTTCTGGTCAACCGACACCGCGGGGCGGTGGTAGAACGCAGAAAACTCGTTGGTCATCGTAAATGGCTGGAGGCGGTAGTCGGTAGACTTGCCCTTGTCGTTCTTAACGACGACATGTGTTGCATCAACCGCGGTCACCACGCCAGCTTCCTTTGCATAAACGAGACGTCCCGTGTCGCGCGCAGCAACCTCTTCAACGCCGGTTGCGACCAGCGGTGCTTCAGGCTTGATACACGGCGTTGCCTGCTTCTGCATGTTCGAACCCATGAGCGCGCGGTTCGCGTCATCATTCTCGACAAACGGAATCATCGAGGTAGCAATGGAGAACATCTGATTTGTCGCGATGTCGATGTAGCGCACCTCATCTTTAGGAATCAAGACCGGCTCGCCCTTGAGGCGCGCCTCTACCAAGTCACTCCCAAGCTTGCCATCCGCAGTCATCGGAACCGCAGCGTGCGCAATGGGCACCTCCTCCTCTTCAAAGGCGTTGAGGTAGTGAATTTCATCGGTCACCTTCCCCTTCTCTACCTTCGCGTACGGAGTTTCAATGATGCCGAAGTCGTTGATGCGAGCGTACGAAGTGAGGCGCAAGATGAGGCCGATGTTCTGGCCTTCTGGCGTCTGAATGGGGCAGAGTCTGCCGTAGTGCGAGGTGTGCACGTCGCGTACCTCAAAGCCAGCTCGTTCACGCGTCAATCCGCCGGGACCAAGCGCCGAGAGCGTGCGAAGTTCCTCGAGCTCCTCCAAAATGTTCTGCTGCTTGGCGAGCTGCGAGAGAGAGTTAGCGGTAAAGAATTCTTTAATCGCTGCCGAGAGCGGACGAGGGTTGACGAGCTGCGTGGGGAGCGTTGTTTCCGCGTCAATCGTCGACATTTTGTCCTGGATGTTTCGCTTCATGCGCGAAAGACCGATGCGCACGCGAGCTTCCAAGAGTTCGCCTACTTGGCGTACACGTCTAAAACCGAGGTGATCAATGTCATCGGGCTCGGCACCTGGCGTCTGATTCAGTTCGATAATGTGTCCAACAATAGCAACGACATCGTCAAGCGAGAGCGTATGGCGCTCCAAGGACTTTGCGTCCATAGGCATGTGGAAGCGCTGGTTGAAACGGTGACGACCAGGGTACGAAAGGTCGTAACGCTCAGGAGAGAGGAGGCCGGTCACGTAGTCGCGCGCAGTATCTTTCGTTGCCAAATCGCCGTCGCGGAGGCGCTTGTAGATTTCGATGAACGCCTCTTCCACTGTTGGGGCCGTATCTTTCTCGAGGGTTGCCTGAATAGCCGCCTTCCCGCCGGGGATGCGCTCGAAGAGGGTGGTAAGGTCGCGGTCAAACGACGCGCCGAGAATCCGGAGGAGCGTCGTCACGGGGAACTTGCGCTTTCGATCAATTTTCACGAAAATCGCACCGTCTCCCTCGGACTCAATTTCAATCCACGCGCCGCGGGCAGGAATAATCTTCGCACCGAAGCACGTCTTTCCCTTGATTTCCTGTGCGGTGAAGAAGACACCGAAGGAGCGCGCGAGCTGCGGAACAATGATGCGCTCAACACCATTAATAATGAACGTGCCGTGTTCGGTAATCATCGGCATGTCGGCCAAGAACACCGTCTGCTCTTTCTTGGTGCCGAGCTGCTTATTGATGAGTCGAAGCGTCGCCTTAATCGGCGCGTCGTACGACATCTTCTGGTCTTTGGCAGTGTACTCGTCTACCTTGGGCTCGCCAATTTCGAAACCTACGAACTCAAGCTCGAACTTCTTCTTGGAGTAGTCCTGAATCGGAGAGAATTCCTTGAAGAGTTCGGTGAATCCTTCTGTTACGAAGGTTTTGAAACTCGCGACCTGAGGGGCGACGAGATCCGGCATCGGCACGCGGGGATCTCGGTAGCGCGCGAAGCGCTTCTGCAGAACGGGTTTTGCCATAACGCAATTGAAAACGCGCTCGGCCCCCTCCCGGGAGCTAGCTCGCGTTTTTATGAAGTTATCTGAGTAATGTATTCAAACACCCGGCGGTCAAAACTCAATCAGTGCGGTGATATGCCCCACTATATGTCAAGGGGATAACAACGTCAAGCATTTCTTATATGGGTCAACCCTCCCCTGTGGATAACGGGGGTCGGGTGAAGATAGCCTATGCAGCTGCCTGGGCGTGCCTCCCCCTCCCTCCTCGCGTAGCGGCAAAGAAAAGGAGCGTAAGGCTGGCTACTATCGCGAACAGGCTCACCGCTTCTCCAAAGTTGAGTTCGTGCACGTCAGCTAGCTCTCGAGGATTTCCTGTTCGAACAAAGTCTGCAAGATATCCATCGTTCGCAAGGTCGTAGGCGACGCCCGCTGCACCAGCCCCCTCTACTAAGAGAAAGTCCAGGAACCCTACCAACCCCGCCCCTGCCGCGAACGGCAACACTTTTTCAATTAATCGTGCCATAAAAATTTAGTTCCTCTCACCTATATGTACCTCTCACGGAACTAAAAAGAAACACAAGTAACCTTTTAGTCAAGAGTTCGGTTCTCTAAGTAGGTGAGGATTTTATAAAGATAATTTGAAAATTTTATGAGTTTAGAAGCAAACGCAGCTCCGGCTGCAGTTGGAGTGTCAGCAGCGGGAATAGGTGTGTGGCTCTGGCGTGCGGGCGCATTAGCAGGAATTTTGGGTACCGGAGCTGCGAGCATGTACTACAAAGGTAAATCTGAGGCAACGGCACGCCAAGCTGATTCAGAGGCGCTCGAACTTGAACGCCAGCGGCGAGAGTTTGCTGAAGAGCAGGCACGTCTTGCAGAAATACAACGTGAAAAAGCAGAACTGGCAAGCCGAAGAGTTGAAATGCGCAGCGACAATGACTCTGACTTTGAAATTAACACTGAATTCTTGGTTGTTGCCGTGGCGATCTTTGCAATCCTGGCACTCTGGTACGGACAAACCATGAGTAAGGCGGCAAGCGAAGCACGAGAGGCAGAGCGAGCACGTCAAAAAGCGTCCCGATTCTGGTAACAAACACGCCTAGACTTTTGAGTCCCTCTTTCGCTTCCAGGCGTCGATCGCCGCGTGGTTCCCTGAGAGGAGGACCTTAGGGACGCGGTAGTTTTTCCCCTTCCAGGGCAGTACCTCGGGACGCGTGTATACCTCGGGGCTTGAAATACGTTCCTCTTCGAGTGACTCGAAGGTACCCAAAACCCCCGGCACCTGGCGGGACACCGCGTCGATAACCACGAGGGCTGGCAGTTCCCCACCCGTGAGTACGTACTCGCCGATCGTTATTTTTTTCGCCTTGAGGATTTTCTGCACCCGCGCATCGATGCCCTCGTAGCGTCCGCAAATAAGGACGAGGTGCTTCTTTTTCTTGGTCACAGTCCGCGCGTACGCGTTTGAAAACGGAGTGCCGCTGGTGTCGAAAAAAAGTACCTCGACATCCTTGCGACTCTTTTTCCCTATCGCGCGCTCGACGGCACGCAACACGCTTCGCGCTTCAAGCACCATGCCCGGTCCGCCACCGTAGGGTTTTTGGTCAACCCGGCCCCACTTGTCTTTGGTGAAGTCGCGCGGGTTGTAGAAAGAAATTTTTATTTTTTTATCCTGAATGGCGCGTCCAATGATAGACGTCGCGCTGTACGAGTCGAACGCTTCAGGGAAAAGGGTGATGACGTGGAAGTGCATTGCTATGGTGTATTGCCTCCCCCATCACGAGGCCAAAAAACGTAGAGTGCCCACACGACAAATACAGCAAGCGCGGACACCCACTCAGGGACCGCCGCAGATGATACGGAACCTTCAGGAGAAACGGCCATACCGCGAGCACTAAAACTTCAGATCTTCGAGCGCCTCGTCAACGCTCCGTGATGGCGACGGGCGCGCGGCACCGAGAGAACTTCCTTCGGGTTCGTTGATTTTTAGGTTAACGCGAGCGTTGTGCTTCATGCCAACGACCCTGAGGAGAATGCGGATAGCCTTGGCGGTGTTGCCCGAGCGGCCTATTACCTTCCCCATGTCAGCGGGGTTCACGTCGAGCGTGAGGAGGACGCCCATTTCATCTACCTTGCGTTCCACCTTTACCTCGTCTGGGTGATCGACGAGCGCCTTAATAACGTATTCGAGAAATGCCTGGTCTTGCATACAGTCGTTGCGTCCGATTAGGTCTTGCTAAGCCGCCAGTGCGGTAGAGGGTAGTATGCCAAAAAAAGAGCCGTTTTTCAACGGCTCAACGTTATGCTGCTGGAGCTTCCTCTTGGGGAGCCTCTTCGGCAGGAGCTGGTTCAGCGGGGGTTTCGGCAGGGGCGCTCTGAGTGGGAGCCGCCTCAGGCGGAGCTTCTTTTACAATCGGCGTCTTCTTGCCGAGGACGTTAACCTTCTTTCCGGAAATAATGCCCTTGGTGATGAGGAGGTTGTGGAGCGTTCCTGATGCCTGGGCACCCTTCTGGAGCCAGCTCTTGATTGCCTCCGCATCGAGAATCGTCTCTTTGGTTTTTGGGTGGTACGAGCCTACCTGCGCTACGTTCTTCCCCGCCTTGGGGCTTGAGGTGTGTTCGGTCACGACGACACGGAACGAGGGGTCGTTCTTGCGGCCAGTGCGCTGGAGTCGAATCTTCAACATGTGCGACGAACTGTACCAGATACCCGCCGTACCGTCAAAGGTGCTATAGTAGCCCAAATGAATTCTGATAGTCGTGAACGAGGTGATGGGCGCAAGCGCCTCAAGGGGGTTATCGATGTGGTCCGGAGCGGGAAAAAGGGGTACCTGATACAGGAGGATACCGACGACCTTGAGGTTCCGCAGGAGTGGCTAGGTGGGGCGCTCTCTGGCGACATTGTTGAGGTTGAGGTGGGACGTAAGTACGGGAAAACCATGGGTCGCGTGGTACGCGTCCTAGAACGAAAGACCAGCTCGTTCGTGGGCGAGCTCGTTAAAAAAGCTGACGGCATCTACCTGAAACCAGACAGCGCGCGGGTCTACTTTTCCTTCCGCGTCGAAGGCGCCTCGGGCGTTGCCGTTGGCAACAAGGTAATCGCCGAAGTCGCCTCGTGGGACGCAATGCCACCCACCGTAACCATCGTTGAAGTACTGGGGGTTGCAGGCGACCACGAAACTGAAATGAAGGCCATCATCGCCTCGCGCGGCTTCGACGGCACGTTTCCCAAGCCGGTGCTCGACGCCGCCCAGAAGCTCTACGAGCACGCGTGGGACGAGGCTGAGATAGCGAACCGAGAAGATTTTCGCACCACACTCACCTTCACCATTGACCCAGACGACGCAAAAGATTTCGATGATGCCATTTCAATAAAATTTCTCGACGAATCAAAAGGCGCGGGCCGCTACGAGGTGGGAGTGCACATCGCAGACGTGTCGCACTTCGTCACCCCCGGCGACACTATCGACCGCGAGGCGTACAAGCGCGCAACGTCGGTCTACCTCGTTGACCGCACCATCCCCATGCTCCCCCCGCAGCTCTCGGAAGACCTCTGTTCCCTGAAGCCTAACGTCGACCGACTCACCTTTTCAGCGGTGTTTACCGTCAACGAAAACAACGACGTCGTTGCGCGACGCTTCGTGCGCGGCATCATCCGCTCTCAAAAGCGCTTCACCTACGACGAAGCAGATGTACTACTGAAGCTCTGCGAAGCTCCTGCGCTGGGACAGGCGGAGCAGTCTCTCCAAACCTCTGCGGCTGCGGCCGACCTCGACATTTCCCTGCGCCAGGCGATCTGTGAGCTGTGGGCATTCGCGTTCAAGCTTCGCAAAACCAGGAAAGAAAACGGCGCCATCATGTTCGACACTGACGAAATCCGGCCGGTACTGAATGAAGACAAGGAAGTCATTGGATTTAAGAAAAATAAGTACACCGAAAGCCATCAGCTCATTGAAGAGCTCATGCTCTTGGCAAACCGCGAAGTGGCAACCTACGTCACCAACCGCCTCGGCAAAAAAAGCCGCCTCTTTGTGTACCGCATTCACGACAAGCCGGACACCGACAAGCTCGATGAGCTCTCGGTGTTTCTGCGCGCCATTGGCTACTCGCTGGAGCGCGGCTCACAGGGCATCCTGGTCAAAGATCTTAACAAGCTCTTGGAGAGCATCAAGGGAACCCCAGAAGAGCAGCTCATAAAAACTGCCACGGTTCGCACCATGGCGAAGGCAGTCTACGCTACAAAAAATATCGGCCACTTTGGGCTCTCATTTGAGTTCTACACCCACTTCACTTCCCCCATTCGACGCTACCCCGACCTCATGGTGCACCGAGCGTTAGGGACGCTTATTTCAGGTGCACGCGTAGACTTAAACCCAGACGAAGAGGAGAAGAAGGCGCTCCACGCGTCAGCCCGCGAGGTCCTCGCTGCAGAAGCAGAGCGCGCATCGGTGAAGCTGAAGCAGGTAGAGTACTTCGCAAAACTTATTGGCCAGACACGTCGCGGCGTCGTTTCAGGAGTCACCGACTGGGGCATCTATATTGCGGACTCTGAAACGGGGGCTGAAGGAATGGTGCGCCTGATGACCTTAACCGACGACACCTACACGTACGACCCTAAAAAGTACTCAGTGGTGGGCGCCACGACGGGACGCGCCATCCGGCTCGGAGATCCAATAGAGTACACCGTCGAAAAAATTGATCTCGACGAGCGCACCATCGACTTTAGGCTCCCCTCGTAAAACTGACGCCCCAACCTGCCATCATCAAGAGTATCTATGCTAGACTTGATATATCAAGTCATGTAGTTCTGCTATTAGTTGTATGAAAAGAAAGGCGATAGATTTACACGAGCACGAACGTCGAGCAACACTCGATGCGCTCTACACGGCCGCAGGCACCGTTCGCGGCCGTGCCGCTATGAAACTATTTTTGAGAGACCTTCTCACCGAAAGTGAACGGCTCATGTTAGGTCGCCGTATTTTAATTGCCCGACTCCTCCTCACCGGAAAAACAGATAGAGAGGTTGCCCAAGAACTGCGGGTAGGAGCTGACACCGTGTGGCGCGTAAAGCGGTGGCTTCGTGACCAAATACCTGGGTACGAACAGGCAATCACCGACCTGGAGCAAGAATACAAAACCCGAGAGAAGAAACGCTCAGCACCCCGCTTCGGCACATTCGCGTATTTAAAGAAAAAATACCCACTCCACTTCCTGTTCTTCCCTCCATTTAAATAGACTTGATATATCAAGTCATTGTACAAACTGGTTGCTTGTTCGAATAGAAGACCGCGCAGCGCTTTGTGCGTTTTTCGGAATACAACAGGTCCTACAGCCTCCCACGGGCGCGCTCTGCCTCCACAATGCGCTCAGCACCGAGCGCAAACGCAGCCGTTCGCAGAGATACCTGTTTTTCATACGCCACCTGCGCCACGTCATGCCAGGCGCGCTTCATCAGCACCTCGAGCTTGCTGTTAACCTGCTCGCGTGTCGGAAGTTCGCCGACTCTACCAGCCACCCACTCAAAGTACGACACACTCACCCCACCTGCATTTGCCAGGATGTCGGGGATCACCACAACAGAGCGCTTGTGAAGCAGCTGGTCTGCTTCCGCGGTGGTGGGGCCGTTTGCCAGTTCTAAAACGACGCTCGCCTTCATGCTCTCGGCGACCTCTTTAGTAATGACGCCGTCGAGCGCAGCGGGAATGACCACGTCGGCATCCATAGTGAGCACATCCTCCGGCTTCCCTACCCGCACCGAATCGTCGCGAAGCTTACTCCCGTCGCACACTGAGCCGCTGCAGTACACTTCAGTAACACCCTTCCCTTCTCGTTTGATGCGCTCGAAGCGTCGGTAGTCGAGTCCACTATCGCTCATCACGGCGCCCTTCGAGTCGGCAATGCCAACAATCAAAAATCCGTCGTCGTGAAGCAAGCGCGCCATGGTGGCACCTGCATTCCCAAAGCCGTGAAGCGCCACACGTGTGGTGTGCGGGTCCATCTTTTTCTGAGCAAGAAACTCACGCAGTACCACGCGGCCTCCGTACGCGGTTGCAGTGTCGCGGCCAGGAATGCCGCCAAGTGCAACCGGTTTCCCGGTAAACGTGCCTGGGGCACTCTCGCGCTTCAGGCGCTCATACTCATCGAGCATGACGCCCATAATTTCAGCGTTCGTGTACACGTCGGGCGCCGGGATGTCGCGGTCGGGGCCCAGGTGTTCATGGAAAGCGCCGACAAACGCGCGGGCAACGCGGTGGATGTCTTCGCGACGTAGTGATTTAGGGTCAATGACCACGCCACCCTTGCCGCCGCCAAACGGAATGCCAACGACCGCACATTTAATCGCCATCATCGCCGCGAGAGCCTTTACCTCCTCTTCGTCTGCCGCTGGGTGGAACCGGATGCCGCCCTTAAACGGACCGCGAGCGTTATTGAACTGCACCCGATACGCTGACAGCAGCGTGTCCGCGCCTCCTATAGAAACAGAGAGTCCCTTTTTTATCACCTCAACTGGCTCTGAGAGGACACGCAGCTCTGTGTGGGAAAGCCCTAGGAGTTTTGCGGCGCGCGCGAGGTGCGCAAGGTACTCATCAAACGGGTGGTGCGCCATGGTGAGTCCATAGTACTCCCCGCAGGAGGCCGTCAGCAAGAGGACTACTTCGCAACAGCAACTGCCTCCTCGAGCTTGACGGAGAGCACCTTAGAAACCCCGTCGTTCCCCATCGTGACGCCGTAGAGAATACCGGCGCGGCTCATCGTTTCTCGGTTGTGAGTTATCAAAACGAGTTGGGACTTCTCTGAAAGAGCGGTAATCATGTCGCCGTAGCGGCGGCTGTTTGCCTCGTCGAGCGCTGCGTCTGTTTCATCGAGTACCAAAAACGGAGGCGGGTTGACCGACGACATGGCAAAAATGAGTGCGATTGAGGTCAGCGCTCGCTCCCCACCCGAGAGCATCGTTAGGGACTTGATGCGCTTTCGAGGAATGGAGAGCGAAATATCAATCCCCTCGACACCTTCTTCAAGCTCGTCCGGTACGCCGTCGTCGTTCTCGTCTTCGAGGCTCTTCAGTCGACGCACCGGTTCGCGCGTGAGCACCAGGGAAGCGCTCCCGCCGTCGAACATGAGGGCAAAAAATTTCGTAAACTCAGCATTGATTGCGGAGAGTCCCTGCTTAAAGCGCTCCGACAGTTCTCGCTCGAGGTCCTGAATGAGCGCGTGTAGGCTCTCTGACGAACGTGTCAAATCTTCAAGTTCCTTGACCAGGAAATCTTCGCGCGCTTGGGCCTCACTGTACTCTTTGAGGACGTCTGCGCTACCCGCAGCGCCCATCTCTTCGAGGCGAATTTTTATTTTCTGGAGCTCGCGCGCCTCCGCGTGGCGTTCTTCTTCCGAAACGGCGGATGGATTCACGCGCTCGATAGCCACCGCTTCACGCCCCACTAAGATTCCTACTTCACCCACTTCGCGCTTGTACTCGGCCTCTGCCAGGGCGTAGGTTCGCTCCTCGGTTGTGACGGCGTCAAGTGCGTGGCGGAGCTCTCGCTCCTCAGCTGTCAGGGTGAAGAGTGCCCGCTCCTGGACACGCTCTTCACTGCGCGCGTTTTCCAAGGCACTCCTGAGCGCATCCAGAGAATCGCTGAGCGTCTGCTCGCGGTTGGCGAGGCCCTCTTCGCGTCCACGCGCATCGGCAAGCGCGCGCTCCAGCTCTTCGCGATCGTCTCCCCTCTCAGCTACCCCCGAGAGGAGCGCGCGCAACTTCCCAAAGAGCGCTTGAACCGTCGCGCGTAGAGCCTCGAGCGTTGTCGTGGTCCCGGAAAGGATTACTCCTTCATGCTCAGCAATAACGCGCTCAAGCGCTTCACGGGGAATAGACGCCTGTGGTGACACCTTCTGGAGTGCCGCGAGCGTACCTTCAAGCCGTGACGCTTCGCTCAACACCTTCCGGCGCTCCGCGCGCACCTCTTCAACCTCAAGGGAGAGGGCGACAATCTTCTTTGAATCTTCAGAGTCGCTCGCCTTGCTTACAGCGTCCCGTGCCTTCGCAATCTTTTGCGAAACCGCTTCGAGCTCGCGTGTGACGCGCACCTTTTCAGCATCCAGACGCGCGCGAGTTTCCGCAAGCGAACGGAACTCGCGCGCGAAGTAGGTTCGGAATCGCTCGGTAGCCTCCTTGCGAAGCTCTTCGGTTTTTTCAACCTTTTCAACCTGTCGTTTCAAAAACCGCAGGTGCGGCGCCACCTCCCGGCGCAGCGCCTCTACCTGGCGCATATTTTCCTGTGTCTTTTCAAGCTTGCGCGAGCTCTCCGAAAGTTTAAACTGGTACACCTTGAGTCCCAGCGCATCTTCCAGCATTTCGCGTCGCACGGAAGGTGTTGCGGAGAGAATTTTGTCAGCCTCACCTTGGGAAATAATGTGGTGCCCCGTCTGGCCAATATTCGCGCTCGCTAGAAGCTCTAGGATATCTTTGAGGCGAACAGCGCTGCCGTTTAAGCGGTAGTCGTTGGTACCGTCGCGATTCACCACACGCTCCACCACCACCTCGTCAAAGTCAATATCGAGAAAGCGCGAGCGGTTATCAAAGGTGAGCGCCGCAGAGGCGCGGTTAGCTCGCGGCGTTTGCGACGAGCCGTTCCAAATGAGGTCCTCACCACGCTTCCCGCGCATTGACTTCATCGACTGCTCGCCCAAGACGAACCGAATCGCCTCGGCAACGTTCGATTTTCCGCTCCCGTTGGGGCCCACAATGGCAACCACCGACGTGGCAAAATCGAACGCCGTTTTCTTCGCAAACGACTTAAACCCCGCAAGTTCCAGACGAACCAAATGCATGTCGGTATTGTATCCTACCCGCTGCTGAAGCCCACGCGGATGTTGTAGGAGCCCTCACCCCCTCCCCGTCCCTCGCCATCGAGCACCCCTGCGCAGGTGGTGCCAAAAAATTCGTCGTAGTTGCTATTTGTAGTGTTTTCCATCTGGCGCGCAAAAATGATGACGTACTCGCGGTCCCCGCAGCGGTGGGCGCCGTCGTAATAGTAGAAGAAGGTGTCGTTATTGATGGGGTCGACAGGAGTCCCTCGCAGGTACTCTGCCATCAGGGTTTTGAACGTCTGGTTCGTCGCTGTGTTTCCATTGGCACCATCAGACTCTTTTGGGAACCCCTGGTGGTCAACGTGATAGAGCTCGAGCGCCTTCTGGAGCTGTTGCAAATCAGCAACACGTCGCTTGTCTTTCGCGTCGCGCTGCGCGCCCGAAAACAGTGTGACCACCACAGAAAAGAGCATGCCGATAATGGCAATGACCACAATCAGCTCAACTAAGGTAAACCCGCGAGGTGAAGAGTGCTGCATACACCTCACTGTCCCCCTCGGTAGGAGGGTATCCGCTCGCCCTGCCTCGGCTCATCGGGTCCCAGCTCAACAGGTGGCGGCACGGCTGAGGCCAAGAGGTACATGCTGCCAGCAATGAGCAGCCCCGCGGCAATCGCCAAAATAACTGCGGCGTCACCCGGAGAATTGACGAGTCCAATGCGGAGAATCGCAGTCCCCATGTCCCGCCGCTCCGGGCGCGGCAGGGGGAGCATGTCGCCCGCCGACTCATCATCAAAGACGACTGAATCGTTCACACTATAAAGTGTAGCAAGGAAAATTAACCGCGAGGTACGGCGAGCGCGCGTTCAGCAGCATTCTGCTCTGCTTCTTGCTTACTCTTCCCCACCCCTTCAGCAACCGCAATGTCGCCAACCGACACTGACACCACAAACCGCTTGTCGTGGTCAGGCCCCTCCGAGCGGAGCACCTCATACCGTGGGGTAAGTCCGTAGGTAGCCTGCGCAAACTCCTGGAACGAACTCTTCGAATCGCGCCATGCGCCACTGGCGACCACCTCGTCGGTTTTGCTCAACACATGGGTGGTGATGAACTGTGCTGCCGCTTCGTATCCCTGGTCGAGGTAGAGCGCGCCCACGACCGCTTCAAAGGTGTTGGCAAGAATCGTTGCGCGGGCTCGCCCAGTGTCCTTCGCCTCACCCTTCGAGAGGAGGAGGCATTCGTTCATACCTAATGTTGCCGCAATGTCGCCGAGAATAGAGGCGTTCACGAGCGCCGCGCGGTACGCAGTTAGGTTGCCTTCGGTAGTGTCTGGGTAGCGGCGGTAGAGGTAGTCGGTAACGACGAGCTCCAAGACCGCATCGCCCAAAAATTCGAGGCGTTCGTTATGTTCCCCTTCTACCTTCACCTCGTTGAGGTACGAGCGGTGAGTAAATGCTGTTTTCAAAAGAGCTGGATTGGCGAACGCCACGCCTGTTGTGGCGAGAAAGGTCTGAAATGCTTGTTCGTGATCAGTGGTCATACACAGTGTCGCTCCGCAAGGACCATACCGCGCTCAATCACGTCGCGCAAGTCCTCGTAGAGGTCGAGTGAGTCGAGTTCATGTGCAGCGTACCACTTCGCCCCTGACGCAGCGCTCCCCGGAGACGGCGCAAGCGGAAGGCGACGACGCATACACGCGGCAAAGTAGGCGACGCGGCGTGTAACGATTGCCCCCCGCACCGCGTCGTGCGCCTCGTACTCATGTTCCGAAAGTGGCGCGGTGAGCGTTGCGTCAACCAGGCCTAAGTCTTCGGCAACCGCGCGAAGCGCTGCGCTGTCTGAAAGCTCTCCGGTTTCATAGCGAGTTTTGGGAAGCGTCCACTTTTCAAAAGGGTCCTTGATGAGCGCAACGTAGAGTTCCCCACGCTCCACCACGCACACCACGGCACCTGCAAAGTGCTCACGCTCAGTTGGCTTTGGCGCCTCGTCGCGGCGAGGGCTCCCAAGGTCGCGGTACACCGAACCCAAGACGCCGTTTACAAACCGGCTGCTGGACTCGCCGCCAAACGTCTTAGCAAGCTCGATCGCCTCGTTTAAGGCTACCTTTGGCGGAACGGCCGCCTCTGCGCCGAAGAGGAGTTCAAAGAGGCCAATGCGTAAAATGTTTCGATCAATAGCCGCAATTTTGTGGAGCGGCCACTGAGGTGCAGCGCGCTCGATAACGGCGTCAATTTCTTCTCGCTTTGCGGCAATGCCAGCAAGGAGTGCTTCAGAAAATGCGGCGTCTTCGTCTTCCCTGGGGAGCGCGGTCGCGTTTTGCTCGCGCACCCGCGCGACTTCCCGAAATGAGAGGTCGCCGAGCATGTCGGCAGCAAAGAGTGCTTGCAAGACGCTCATGCGAGATAGGTGACGCGATGCCATATAAAGAACGGGGGCGCTAGGCCACTAGGGACTAGGCACTAGCAAACAGTCTACCCCACAAGACACAAAAGAAAAAATCCACTAGTGAGCGGATTATTTTTTTGCTTTCTTCTTTTGTGCGCTTCCTTTTGCTTTCGGCGCTGGCGCTGCTTCGGCCTTCGCTACACTCTTCTTTGTGCGGCGCGTTCGGTCGAGGACTGAACGACCCTTGTAGGGAGTACCGTCGAGGAGTGCCTTGTGGCGAGGGTGCACTGCGCCGCTCTCCTTTGCAATGGAGAGGCGTGCCCCGGAAAGCGCGTGGTGGCTCCGGCGGTTTCGCGTGTGCGACCTCGTATGACGCATTCGAACTACCATAGAACGTAGAGTGTATAGGAAAACGAGATTTTGCGCAACGTACGAGAACCTACTCTCTGGTCAGGAGTGCGGCCCCTGCGCCGAGCGCAACCGCGCTCACCACCGAAAACAAAAGGAGGATTGCCGAGCCGAGGTTGGTTGCGGTGAGTCGGTCTAACACGTTTGCCTCTTGAGAGTAGGCCATACTACTTTGCGCCCATTTCTGAAATGAAGTCGTTGAGGACGCTTTCGGTTGCGTCACCCAGGTCTTTGAGCAAGTCTTCTTGCGAAAAGTTGTCACGGAAAAACATCGCCACCTCGCCCAGGTTTGGTTCAGTGGTGCCGTTACCGGTCAGCGACATGAGCTGGTCTTTGTTTTCCTCAGACATTTTTGAGCCGAGCCGCACCATAAGGTCTGCGGCAATTGCCTCCATCAAGTTCTGCTCTACCTGCTTACGCTCCGCGTCCGGCACCTTGAGCTCGTTCATTACCTCGTCAATGCGACCATAGAGGTTCATCACTCGCATGGCAAGGTTAGGGTCAATGTTAGGAACTGCGCCGCCCGGCGGCACCTGTGGTAAGTCGTTCATATAGCTCTATACTACCGCACCTTACGAGCGGTTTCTAAGGTAAAACGGAGCTGAAATAGCAAGTGCCGCCACTACTGCCATAAAAATAACGATGGACATTCCTGCTGGACTCTGGCTAATAACCTCAAGGGTTTCTTTACCTAACATAAAGTAGCGATTATTTGAGCAACCATGCCACTACAAGCAACCCTACTGCACCCAAAAGAGCGGCTGAAATAATGGGAAGGCCGTCTCTATCATAAAGCGCTGCGCGCTGTTTCAATGTTTCCATACCCTAGTATTATAACAAACTATTTAATTTTAGTCAAGTCTACAAATGAGACGCGGTGCAGGGGGCAGAGCCCGTGCTCACGTATGGCCTGATAGTGAAATACTGTGCCATACCCCTTGTGTTTTTCAAACCCGTACTGTGGGTAACGACTCCCCTCCTCTTCCATGAGCTGGTCGCGTGCGACTTTCGCCACAATGCTGGCGAGGCCTATCGCAAACTCGGTTTCGTCGCCGCGTATGATGGTTTTTTGGTTTTGAAACTCTGCCGGAGCTTTGAGCGACCCATCAAGGAGCACGTGGGCGTGCTCGGGAGGAACCGGGAGGGCGCGGAGCGCCCTCCCGAGCGCCTGACTAATTGAGGGAACAATACCGAGTCGGTCGATAGTTTCCGCATCCGAAAACACGACCGAAAACGCCAGCGCACCGGCATCCTGAAGCTCGAGGGCCTTCGCAAACACGAGCGAGCGAGCGCCGGGTGAGAGCTTTTTTGAATCATTGACCCCCTCAAGACTCTGCGAAACTCCTGGATTAAGGAGTGCTACCGCTCCCACAGCCACGGGTCCCGCAAGCGGACCTCGACCAGCTTCATCCACCCCAACGACAATGGGTGAAAAGGTATACTGACCGGTATGGTTCCTGTTCATCTCTCGGTACACTCCCACTATAGCCTCCTCGATGGCCTCCCGCAGATTCCCGACATCGTAGGGCGTGTAGCAGAGCAAGGGATGGGTGCAGTTGCGCTCACCGACCGAAACAACCTCTACGGCGCGATTGAGTTTTACAAAGCGTGCACGGGGAAAGGAATAAAGCCGATTATTGGCGTTGACCTCACCTGCGACATCGACGGGGTGCGCATCCACCTTATCCTCCTTGCCCTTTCAAACGAGGGCTACCACGCGCTCCTTAAGCTCGTGTCGCGCGCGCACCTGGAACACAAAGGCGACCCCCACGCACCCCTTTCCCTCTTAGCGGAACACACTGAAGGCGTTGCCGTCCTGGTGCCTGAGAGTGCGCTCCGCGCGCTTAAAACTACTCTCGCCCCCGAACTGGTTCGACTCTTCGGGAAGGAAAACGTCTTTGCACGAATCGGCTGGAATGGCTCCGCGCAGGAGCGGAGAGATGCGCTCGAGCGAGCGCGAAGTGCGTCGCTTCCCATTATTGCGGGCGATGGCGTCTACTACCTAAACCCCGATGACGCGGCCGCACGCGACATTGTCCGCAGAATTGCCGACCCAACGGCGCCCGCCGATGGAAACGACCGGGCGTTTGCCGATGCGTCGCTCTTTCTTGAGCGGTACCGGGAACTTCCTGAAGCTACTCAAAACCTCCAGGCGCTCGTCGAGCGCGTGGCAGTTGAACTCAAACTCGGCGAGTGGATCTTGCCGAACATTCCCATTCCCGAAAGCGAAACCTACCGCTCGGAACTTGAGCGCCAGGCGCGCGAGGGGTTAGCTCGCCGCGGCATGGCACTTGACGCGCATGTTGAGGAGCGCCTCATGTACGAACTTAAAATTATTGAAGACAAAGGCTATAGCAGCTACTTCCTTGCGGTGGCGGATCTCCTTGCCTTTGCGCGCTCGCGCGGCATCTTAACCACCACCCGCGGGAGCGCCGCGGGCTCCTTGGTGTCCTACGCAACCGGCATCACCAACATCAACCCGCTCGAGTACAAGCTCCCGTTCGAGCGCTTCTTGAACCCACTTCGCCCGAAGGCGCCCGACATCGACATGGACATTGCCGACACGAGACGCGATGAAATGATTGCCTACGCAAAAGAACGCTATGGTGAATCATCGGTCGCCCAGATTGGTACCTTCGGCACCATGATGGCGCGCGCAGCCGTTCGCGACGTCGCGCGCGCGCTCGGCTACGGCTACGGCGTTGGCGATCGCATCGCCAAGCTCATTCCCTTTGGAAGCCAAGGCTTCCCGATGACTATTGAAAAGGCACTCGAGCTTGAGGAGGAGTTGCGTTCCCTCTACCGCGGAGACGAAGATGCAGAAATTATCATCAACACCGCCAGACGCGTGGAAGGCAACGCGCGCCACATTTCAGTTCACGCCGCCGGCGTCGTGATTGCGCCAGGCCCCATTACCGACTTTGCTCCCGTGCAGTGGGACCCGAACGGCGAGAGCGTCATCACGCAGTACGATATGTACGCCATCACCGATGAGTACGGCGGCGTCGGCCTTCTCAAGTTCGACTTCCTGGGGCTCAAAAACCTCTCCGTTCTCGAAGATGCTGTCGCGCGCGTGAAGGCGCGAACTGGCACCGTCATTGATATTGAAAACGTTCCGCTCGACTCGAAGCCTGTGTTCGACATGCTGAGCCGCGGCGAAACAGAAGGCGTGTTCCAGTTGGGCGGAGGCGGCATGACGCGCTACCTCAAAGACCTCCAGCCGTCATCCATCCACGACATTAACGCCATGGTGGCGCTCTACCGCCCAGGTCCGATGGAGTCGATTCCCCAGTACATTGAGCGCAAGCGAAACCCCGAGCGCATCACCCACCTCGACCCGCGCATGGCAAAAATACTGGAGCGCTCCTACGGCATCATCACCTACCAGGACGACGTCCTCTTAACCGCAATTGAAATTGCCGGCTACACGTGGCTCGAAGCGGATGCGCTCCGCAAGGCGATGGGTAAAAAGATTCCTGAGGAAATGGAGGCGCAGAAAGAAAAATTCATTGCAGGGTGCATCACGCACGGCGGCATCACCAACGAGAAGGCCGCCGCGATTTGGAAACTGATTGAGCCGTTCGCCGCCTACGGCTTCAACAAGGCGCACGCCGCAAGCTACGGCAAGGTTGCCTATCAAACCGCGTACATGAAAGCGCACCACACGGCAGACTACATTGCCGCGCTCATGTCGGCCGACGCCGGGAATGTCGAAAAAATAGCCGTGCACGTTGCAGAGGCAAAACGCATGGGGCTTTCGGTATTGCCGCCATCGGTCAACGAATCCGCCTCTACCTTTACCGCAATAGATGACCGCACCATTCGGTTTGGTCTCAACTCAATTAAAAACTTTGGCGAAGGTGCCGCGAAGGCCGTCATGGAGGAGCGCGCGAAAAAACCGTTCGCCTCGCTCGGCGACTTCGCCTCGCGTATGAGCGCCTCATCCCTCAACAAGCGGAGCTTTGAGGCGCTCATTAAAGCGGGGGCGCTCGACGAGTTCGGCGATCGCGGCAGCATGCTCGGGAAACTAGAAGACATCACCCGCGCACAAGGGCGTGCCTCACATGCGCACGAAAACCAGGGCGCACTCTTTGCGCTCAGCGAGCACTCCCCAACCATCGACGTTCCGAAGGAAGACCGAACACCGCTTGGGGAAAAACTCTCCTGGGAGAGAGAACTCTTGGGCATCTACGTGTCGGGGCACCCTACCGAACAGTTTGGTGAGGCGCTCAAAAAGTACGAGCACGCCATACGAGACGCCCACACCGAAGACAGGAACGGTTTCCCACTCATCATTGGTGGCGTCGTTGAAGAGGTGAAGTCAATCATTACCAAGAAGGGCGAGCGCATGGCCTTCGTCACCATCGCAGACTCTGAAGCATCCATTGAAGCGGTGGCATTTCCGAAGGTGTACCAGGAAGCCAAAGAGGCGCTCGAGGTGGGTCGGTGCGTCCTCGTTAAAGGAAAGCTCTCTCGCCGCAACGACGAAGCCTCGCTCCTCATTGATAAGGTGAAAAAGCTAGGATAGAATAAACCGTAAGTGTCATCGCTAGGCAGCGATGGAAGCTCGGTGGAACCGCGGTCACCACTACTGATCGTCCGAGCAAAACAAGGGGCATTGCTCCCCTGGTTTTGCTCGGATTTTTATTTACCTCACCCACTACCCGTATGAACGCTACTCTCGAACACAAACGCCACACGCTCGCCCACCTCCTCGCAGCCGCTGTGATGGAGCTCTACCCAGACACAAAACGCACCATCGGGCCAGCAATCGACAACGGGTTCTACTTCGATTTCGAATTTTCCAAACCCATTTCTGAAGCAGACTTCCCTGCCCTTGAGAAAAAAATGCGCGCGATCCTGCCAACCTGGACGTCGTTTGTGCGCACAGAACTCAACGCTGATGAGGCAAAAAAAGAGTACCCTGGGAACCCCTACAAGCACGAACTCATCGACGAGTTCACGGCTGACGGCTCAAAGGTTTCGTTCTACACATCAGGCGACTACTCTGACCTCTGCCGCGGCGGCCATGTAGACAATCCTGCGGAAGAGATAGCGCCCGATTCGTTCATACTCGACCGCATCGCGGGCGCGTACTGGCGAGGGAACGAAAAAAACCCCATGCTCACGCGCATCTACGGCCTCGCGTTTGATACGAAGCAGGAACTCGACGAGTACGTTCGCATGCGCGACGAAGCGCGGGCGCGCGACCACAAAAAACTTGGGCGTGAGCTCGATCTCTTCACGTTCTCAGAACTCGTGGGCGGCGGACTCCCCCTCTGGACGCCCCGCGGAACGCGACTCAGGAACACGCTCGATGAGTTTGTATGGGAACTGCGCCGTAAGAACGGGTACGAAAAAGTAGAAATTCCCCACATCACCAAGAAAGCGCTCTACGAGACGAGTGGCCACTGGGAGAAATTTGCAGGCGAACTCTTCAAAATCACCACGCGCGAGGGGCACGAGTTCGCGATGAAGCCGATGAACTGCCCCCACCACACGCAAATTTTTGCACGCAAGCCACACAGCTACCGCGACATGCCGCAGCGGTACGCAAACACCACGATGGTGTACCGCGACGAACAGTCAGGAGAACTTTCAGGACTATCGCGAGTGCGCGCCATTACTCAGGACGATGCGCACGTGTTCTGCCGGGAGGTTCAGGTGAAGGAAGAGATGCTTCGCATCTGGAACATCATCACTACCTTCTATGGCGCTGCCGGCTTTTCCCTCGCTCCTCGCCTCTCACTCCACGACCCCGCGCACATGGAAAACTACCTCGGCACAGAAGAAACGTGGAACAAAGCCGAACAGGCGCTCCGCGAGTTGGTGAAGGAGCAGGGGGTCACCGCGACAGAAGCGCTCGGCGAAGCCGCATTCTACGGCCCTAAAATCGACTTCCTCGCCAAGGATTCGCTCGGTCGCGAGTGGCAGGTGGCAACCATACAGCTCGACATGAACCTCCCCGAGCGTTTTGACCTCACCTGCATTAACGAGCGCGGCGAGAAAGAACGCATCGTGATGATTCACGCCGCCATTATGGGTTCGATAGAGCGCTACCTATCCGTGCTCATTGAACACTACGCCGGAGCGTTCCCGCTATGGCTCGCACCAGTCCAGGTACAGGTGCTCCCCGTGTCAGAAAAACACCACGCCTACGCAAACGATGTTCTGGAGCGTCTCCGCTCAGCCAATCTTCGCGCCGAACTGTTAGCTGACGAGAGTCTTGGTAAGCGGATCCGTCAAACTAAGCTTGAGAAAGTTCCGTACTTCATGGTCATTGGCGACAAAGAGGTTGAGTCTGGAACGGTCACCGTTGAAGGGCGCGCGGAAAGTCTCGGAAGTAAACCCGTTGACGAAGCTGTGCACGACTTGGTCGAACAGGCAAAGAACAGAGTCGCCTAACGCGCTTCGCCGTTTTCAATCGGCGCCTCCTTCTTTCCTCCGAGGCGTTTGACCCACGCCACAACGTTTTTGATGTGCTTCATGGTGAGATCGCGAATGCACTTTGGCCCCATAAGCATGATGACCGCTCCTAGAACGAGCAGTACCTGATCGTTTGCAAAAATAAAGTACGGCGCTGCAAATTCTGGGGCAGCGTACGCAACAACAAGTCCGAGGGGGATGTAAACTGGTAAAAAACTGAATGTAATGAGTACGCTCGCGACCACCATGGCGGTGCGCTCAAACCACGTTCCGTGACCCCACGCTTCTTTAAACGCCTTTCCGTATTCGACAATCTCTCTTCCCGCTTTTCTAAAAAAGCCTCCACTTCTCTCGGGTTGCTCGTCAGGAGCTTTCTCTCGTGCGCGTGGAGCGTGCTCAGCGCGAGCGAGCACCACGCGAGGCGATACTTCATCGGGAAGCTTCCGTTCACGGGTTTGAACAGCCACCTCTTCGATACGGTTCTCCCGAAGAGGTAACGCTTCGCGTACATGCTCATGAGGAACCTCCCGCCGAAGGGCAACCCCTTCGGCGGGCGCTTTTTCACGCTCCTCGGTTGGATTCAACCCCATACAACTGAGGGCATCGTAGCACGCCGGTTACACATCGAGCGCGTGGGCAAGGGCAATCTTTACTCCCGTGTAGGGTAACGCGTAGGAAGCGTGGAGCGCATCAGAGAGAATCTCGATAGTTGCACGAAGCTTCTCGGGAGAAACACCCACGGCTGCTTCTGCCAAGGCGAGGTTCTGTGGCGTAGTGCCACTCACCTTCCCCTGGTAAAGCTGGTCGATGAGCGCAATCATTTGGGTAAGTGTGTGAGTTGCGCTGACGTTGGACGCTTCAAGTGAACGCAGGAGTGCAAACGCGTCGTTACGGTTTCCTGAAACGAGCGCGTTTACAAGGCGCTCTGTTGCAGACTCAGAAACGACCGGCGCAGCGACAGCTACGGTGTGTTCAGCGGGAGCTGTTGCAGCCTGGAGCGGCTTTGCAAGCGTAGCAAAGCGTTCCGAAGAGAGGAGAATCCACCCGTCTTCGCGAGGAATACTTCTGACTGCCTCGTTCAGAATGACCCCGAATTTCTGGAGCGCGGTCTGACGGTCGTGGTCGAGGGAGAGCGCAAGGGCGACCGCCTCAGGCGACAGGAGGACGCCTGCAGCGTGTGCGCGTGACTCAATCACCGCCTCAAGTGGAGGAACCCCGTCGGTAGCCACTACCTCACGCGCTGGCGCAGGCGCAGGGACCTGAATGACTGACGACTGAATGGCGCGCACTCGTACCTCCTCAGGTGGCGCAGTGTGTGCATACTCCGCTTCAAAATGTGCTGTATCTTCGTACACCTGGTAGCCTTCTGGCGCACGGTGAATTTCAGTGTGGAGCACAGAACCGGTGAACGCTTTTTGGACAAGTGTCTGAATAGTCGCCTTGCCAACTAAGAGGTACGAGATGCCAAGACTCCACGCGACCACCGCTATCCAGAAGAGCGCGGTTAGGAGCGGTCCTGCTGCAAAACCGGTGTAGGGAATTTGCGAGAGCGAGACGAACGCAGCAAGCACCTGTCCGCCAGGAGCCGATGCGAGCGACACAGTTGGCTGGTTTAACCCACCGCCACAGTTACCCTGGCATCCCCCGCCGCCCTTTTCCACTTCAACGGTAGCGGAACACGTTGCAGTGCCGTTGGGTCCCGTAAAGGTACCGACGTACGTTAGTGAGTCTGGTGGGAACACGGTCATTGACCCAGCAGAGACGGGAGTGGTGGTGCCAACGTTGCCGGTAATAAAGCCGCTCGTAACGTTTGACGACGTCCACGACACCGTAACACTCTCCCCTGTTTTAATTTTTGATGCACTCACCGAAAGCGCACAGACAGGTCCCGGAGGAGGCGGGGGTGTATTAACTGAAACGGTTGCCACACACGTTGCTGTTTGGCCGTTTGCGCCGTACGCGACTCCTGTGTACGTCGTCGTTTGCGTAGGGCTCACCGAGCGAGAACCGCTGGCTGGTGGCGTCGATGTTCCAACACCCTGGTTAATGATGAAGAGCGATGCGTTAGTCGTCGTCCACGAGAGCGTCGAAGACTGTCCTTGATCAATAGTTCCTGGTGCCGCGCTTAGGGTACAGAGCGGAGCTCCCGGTGGAGGCGGTAGAACGCCGATTGAGTCGGAGCAGGTGACAGTACCGCCGGGGCCGGTGAAGGTGGCTGTGTACGTTGTCGACGACGTTGGTGCAATGGTCTTTGAACCCGAAGACACTGGTGTCGTTGTTCCAACACCCTGGTTAATAAATCCGCTCGTGGCATTGGTTGATGTCCATGAAATAGTGGCGCTCTGCCCGCTGGTGATTGAACTTGGGTTTACGGTGAGCGTACAGGTTGGCGCAACGGGCGGTGGCGGAATGGTAATGGTGTCTTGGCATGTCGCAGTGCCACCAGGACCTGTTGCTGTTAGCTGGTACGTGTGGGTACCGACTCCGAGCGGAGGCACAAAGGTGTGAGAGCCAGACAACGGGTACGTGCCAGTACCTCCCGACTGAGTGACGCACGTAAAGTTGTAGCGGAAGTGGCTGTTGTAGTTTCGTGCACCGAACTGGTTCCACGTTGAGCCATTCCAGAGGAGCACCGTGTTGTTGCCGGGGCTCGAATAGTCATCGCTCCGATACGAACCATTGACGGTCCCTGGCGCAATAACAGAACAAATCTTGTCTGCCGTTGCCTTGTTTGCATAAAACCCGTCAATGACATAACTCCCGACCGACTGCTGTAAGACCGAGCGGTACTGGGCAACCAAGGCACCGAAGTCCATACTAATGACTGTCGTACCACCTGTTCCACCGCCACCTGAAGCACCAGGAACCTGCGGTGAGTTGGTAAGAGGAACAATCACCACCGTATTCGCGTTGTTCGATGTCCACGAGATAGTGGTCTGAGTAAGGTCGAGGGTACACACCGGAGCCGGTGGCGGTGTTGAAACCGTAACCAATCGTGAACAGGTAACAGTTCCGCCTGGTCCTGTTGCTGTTGCGGTAAACGTTGTTGATGAAGAAACAGAGATGACTTTCGAACCTGCAGCGACAGGGGTCACTGACCCAACGCCGTTATTGATAGAAATCGCTGTTGCGTTTGTCGTCGCCCAACTGAGGGTAACGTTACCGGTGCTTGAGATACTTGATGGGGTTGCAAGAAGCGTACACACGGGCGCGGAAGAACCGCCGCCTCCCCCGCCGCCTCCACCTCCGCCGCCTCCTCCGAAGCCTCCGCCTCCGAATCCACCGCCTCCGCCACAGCCTCCACAGCCACCACCACCTCCGAAGCCACCGCCTCCGCCGTCGTGATGTATGAATATACCGACACCGCCGTCAATTGCTGCATAGGCAGCCTCAGTACCAGCACCCTGCTGAATAAGAGTGTCGCTCACAAACCACGCACCTATAGCGAACAGTGCGAACACTGCGGTGAGCGCAAGAGAGGTAGTTTTGGTGAACGTGTGCATAGGTTGTTTCATAAAAAATAATAATTACGTGCGTGGCGTTCGTGATGAGTACGTTGCGGTGACAACGTAGCGTTCGCCCGGGTCACCGAACGAATTGCAGGTTGAAAGGGTGAGCGTCCGCTCACCGGGCGTAAGCGGAATGAGGACATCCTCAGCCCGCGCCAGCGTTACGTCATTCACCACGTACTCGTAGGTTGCGGTATCAGAGTACACGACAATGACATCGCCTTTGGAGAGCTTCTGGAGGTCATTAAACGCTTGGTAGGCGGGGTTTCTGACCACCGGAAGGTAGCTTTGGTGGCCAAACAGAAACATCGGTGCGTTTTGCCCAAGGAGTGCGCTCCCAGGGTAGCGAACCGCGCCAGCAAGAAGCGCCTCGTCGAGCGACTCAATCGTCGCAGATGCTGGGTTCTCAATGGGCGTATTGACGCCAATTTTAGGAATAGCAATGCGGGTCGGAAGTTCAGCGACAGCAACGTCACCAAGCACGGCGGGTTCGGTGTGGGGCGCCGCAGCAATCGCAGGACGCTCAGGAACGAAGTCAATGATGTAGAGGAATGACGCGGTCACAAAAAATACGCCAAAGAGCGTTCCGAAGAACGTTTTAAATTCGTCCATGCTGAAAAAATTTTGAAACATACCTTTGCGCCTGTGAGTGACCGGTCCGGTTACTAGTGAACATTTTAGATAATAAAAACAGATTTGTCAAGCCTGACTGCCCCGCCACCTGGAGGACCCTACCTGGCAAGACCTGCGGGTGCTTGACAAAGAGTTTTTCATGTGATATATGTGTTTCCTATATGGATCCTGAATCACGTTCACGAGCCCTCGATGTGGCGACCCGCGTCTTTGCGGTTATTGGTTTTGTAGCGATTATTGGTGCGGGGCTGTGGGGCACGGCAAGCGTTGCGCGCGGTATCCCGAACGCATTCTCAGCAATCGCGTCTGCGATTGTCTCTCTGACCTCGATCTTTGTCCCCGCAAATGAGCAAATCACCATTTCAGTACCGTCTCTCACGGTCCTTTCCGGTGAAGAGTTCTCAATTTCATGGGAGCACGTAAACAAGTCAGTCGAAGGGTCATACACGTTCCGCTACGACTGTGCTGATGGCGTCTCCTTTGCCTCCCCTACTGCCTCAGGGTCACTCGTAACCGTATTCTGTAACACGCCATTCAACTTCCTCAACGAGCGCGATTCAATTACCCTGACGCCAACGTCTACCAGCAACCGCTTTATCGACGTGACGCTCCACGTTGACTTCACCCCGAACGGACAGAACACACCAACCGTCACCGGTTCAACGCTCCTCACCATTGCAAACGAGGCTATCACGGGCAGTCCCTCGACGATTACCCCTCCTACCGGGGGTACCACGACCCAGCCACCACGCGGCTCGGTCAGCGCAGGAACTGAAACGACGAGCATCCACGTCATCCCAACAAATGGTAGTGGGGTATCGAGCCCGACAGGCGCCATCGACCTCTCGGCACGCATCATTGCCGTCGGAGTCGTTGAAAAAGCAACCGGCACGTTCACCGCGTCATCAACGCCAAACCGCGCGCTTGGAACTCACCGCGTTGCTGTGAAGTTTGCGGTTGAAAACAACGGAACACGCACGTCGCCGCAGTGGACGTTCAATGCCGTTCTGCCTACCTTCCCTTCCCACGTCTTCTCGTCTCCTGTTCAACCTTCCCTCGCCCCTGGCGACCGCATCGAGTTTACCTTGGGGTTTGACAGCTTCGTCGACAAAGACGAAGGGACCCTCGTGATCAATATTGACCCGACATCGAGCATCAACGAGCCTAATAAAACCAACAACATCCTTACCTACGTGGTAAACACGGTTAAGTACTAAACCTGACGGGCGCGAACTCCAAAAAGAAACAAAACCCCGGCACGTGCGTGCCGGGGTTTTGTTTACTCTGGACCTACTGTCCCTAGATATCGAGAGTAGCCGTTTTTGCGTTTGATTGTATGAATGACTTTCGCGCAGGGACGTCGGTACCCATCAAAATATCGAATACTCTGTCGGCGTCTTGCGCATCGAGAACGGTAACCTGCTTCAAGACGCGGCGCGCTGGGTCCATGGTGGTCTCCCACAGCTCTTCTGGGTTCATCTCACCCAACCCCTTGTATCGCTGCGTTGCAATCTTGTTGGCCTTAGCTTTTTTAGGCGAGGCATCCCCCTCTTCGGACACCGTTTCGTCGCCGGCTTCATTTTCTTCGGGTTCATCTTCAACAACCTCGGCGCTTGCGCCCAGTTTCTTCATGAGCGCCAACTGCTCTGCTTCGGTATACGTGTAGTAGACCTCCTTGCCTCGCTTCACCTTAAACAAGGGCGGTTGCGCAATGTAGAGGTACCCACCCTCGATAACCTGCCTGAAGTAGCGATAGAAGAGCGTAAGGAGGAGTGTGCGAATGTGAGCGCCGTCTACGTCGGCATCGGTTGCAATAATAATTTTATGGTAGCGCAACTTCGTCAAATCAAAGAGGTCGCCGATGGCGGTGCCAAGCGCCACCACGAGCGCGCGAATTTCATTAGACGCGAGCATGCGGTCGAGGCGCGCGCGCTCGACGTTGAGAATTTTTCCGCGAAGCGGCAAAATCGCCTGGGTGCGCCGGTCGCGTCCCTGCTTCGATGATCCCCCTGCCGAGTCTCCCTCGACGATAAAGAGCTCTGATTCTTCAGCGCTTCGCGACTGGCAATCGGCGAGCTTCCCAGGCAAGGTGAGCCCATCCAGGGCGCCCTTGCGAAGCACCGAATCCTTAGCAGCCTTCGCGGCTTTGCGCGCCTTGAGCGCAAGTAAGGATTTCGCGCAGATTGATTTTGCCTCCTCGGGGTGCGTCTCAAGGAAGTCAGCAAACGTTTCTGAAAACACGCTCTCAACTGCGCCGCGCGCTTCAACCGAACCCAACTTTGCCTTGGTCTGACCTTCAAATTGAATCTCGGGCATCTTGATAGACACCACAGCCGTAATGCCCTCGAGCACGTCGTCACCGGTAAAGTTTTCTTCCGACTCTTTGACGATGTTATTTTTACGCGCGTACGTGTTTAACGTCCTCGTGAGCGCCGTTTTAAATCCTGTTACATGAGTTCCCCCCTCGGGGTTGTAAATGTTGTTGGCAAACGCGGTCAGACGCGCCGAGATGTCATCAACGTACTGGAGTGCAATTTCTACCCCTACCCCATCAACCTCTTTCTCAGCGTAGAAAATAGTCTTGTGAATTGGTTTTTGGAAGTGGTTGTTGAAGGCGACGAGTGAGCGGAGCCCCTGTTCAAAGTAGAACGTCTGGGAAGGTACTGAAAGCGCGAGGTCTCGAAGGTACACCGTGTCCGAGAGGTCGAGTTCCCCTTGGTACTCGCGAGCATCGATAACGCCGATTCTCGTTCCCTTAACGAGGTACGCCTGCTGCCTGAGGTGTGCCACGATGCGATTCCACTCGAATGAAATTTCTTTGAAAATTTCAATGTCGGGCTCAAACGTAACGATAGTTCCCTGAAAGTCAGTGGAGCGAACCTTCTTCACTTTTGCTTTTGGCTTACCTCGTACATACTCCTGCAGGTAATAGCCGCCATCCTTGTGCACTTCAGCAAGTGTGTAGACCGAAAGTGCGTTCACTACAGAAACGCCGACGCCGTGCAACCCGCCTGAAACTTTGTACCCGCTGCCGTCGCCGCCGAACTTGCCGCCGGCGTGGAGCGTGGTCATAATCGTCTCCAACGCTGAAACTTTTGTCTGCTTGTGAATATCGACGGGAATGCCGCGCCCGTTGTCGACCACGCGAATGCGATTGCCTGGTAGGAGTGCGACTTCAATGTCGTCTGCAAAGCCACCCATCGCCTCGTCTCTCGAGTTGTCGAAGACCTCCCAAATGAGGTGGTGGAGCCCGTCTGGACCCGTGGTACCGATGTACATGCCGGGGCGTTTGCGTACCGGGTCGAGCCCTTCAAGGACGGTAATTTGTTCCGCCCCATAGGCACTCTTTTTCTTTGGATCTTCTTTTGGAGCTACTTTTTTTGGCATTAAAAATAGTCGCTTGCGCGGGTACACTCAGTATACCACGATCGAGCTGTCTCATCCTGTGCGGAAGATGCCTAAAAAGCCTTGTACTCTGGGCCCATATTGCCTACACTGGAGGGATCTATGGATATCATCATTCCCCGAGACGAAGAGCGAGAACTCTTAAAAAAGCTCGAGGGCCGAACCGACACGGAAGCCAGCCGCATGAGGCGCTACCTGAGCATGCCGGACCTCTCGCGCACCCCTGGTTCTCCCATTCATGAAATTACCGAGCGCGCCAAAGCGGCACCTGCCCTTCGCGGATTCGACGTTATTGATATTCCCGAGGTCGTTCCCACGAGGCTCATGTTTGACCTCTTCGACTTCCCCGCCGATCACCCTGCTCGAAGCAGCTCAGACACCTACTACGTGGACGACACCAACGTACTTCGAACCCATGACACAGTATTTTGGTACTACTACCTCAACCACCCCGACATCCAAGCGCGCATAGCGCGTAAGGAGGCGCTCGGCGCCATCTGCTACGGCAAGGTGTACCGAAAAGACGAAATTGATAGTCGCCACATGAACGTCTTCCACCAGTTCGGCGGCTGGTACATCGCGCCCCAGGATCAGCCAGTAACGGCGGACGACCTCAAAGCGGCGCTCACCGAAATCGTGCAGAGCATCTTCGGGCCAAAAACGGAGATTCGCTTCAACACCGACAACTTTCCGTACACGGACCCCTCCTTCGAGGTTGAGGTGAGCGTAAAAGGTACTGCGGCTGAGGGTCCGGCGCGCGGCGAGTGGCTCGAAATTATGGGGTGCGGTATGCCCAAGCAGTCGGTTCTCAAAAAGGTAGGCATCGAAGGCTACCACGGGTGGGCGTTCGGCTTCGGCATTGAACGCCTCGCCATCATGTCTATGGCGCTCCCCGACATTCGCCTCCTCTGGTCAGAGGATGAGCGCATCAAAAAGCAACTTGTCCTCGGGCAACCGTACCAAGAAGTTTCTAAGTACCCACCTGTGGTGCGCGACATTTCATTTGTCGTCGCAAAAACATTTTCCCCGAACGACTACTTCGATCTCGTGCGAGAAGTCGCCGGCGACCTCGTCGAGGAGGTATCCCTCATCGACAAGTATGAAAACGACGAGAAGTTCGGCGGAGATCGTATGAGCTACGCCTACCGCATTACATACCGGAGCATTGAAAAAACACTGACAGGCGACGGGGTGGATGCACTCCACAAGAAGCTCGAGCAGGAAACTACACGAACTTTTGCAGCAACGGTCAGGTAGCGGACCGGCTAAAAGCCAGAAACTTCAAAGTAAGATTCGTCGCTCTCAACGTAGAGCGTGTTGTTCACTACTTCAAACGTCGCACGCGGAGCGGTAAACACTGGAATGGTAAAGCGCGGACTTCTCACATCGACATCGCTAAAGTACACACCCGATTCGCGGGTACTGTACACTACCCCGCCTCCAAAAAAACGAGCGTCCAAAACCATTTCATCTCCCCGCTCAAGCGCAAACACGGTAACGCACGAAGAAGGCTTCAAACAAAATGAACTGGGTGGCGACGACGATCGCTCCCATCGAACGACGAGGTCCCCGTTCACAATCAGTAACTGCACACCGCCGCTCTCGGCAAGAATGGGGAGCGCTTCAGGGTCACTGCTGGGACTGGTACTCGCGGTCGTGGTTGCTGAAAACACCGATACGAGCGTGGCGAGTTCGCCCTGTGTAACACGCCTCACGGTTGACGTTGCCGAGTCAAGCGAAGCTGTCACTGAGCTCGTCGCGACCACTAACTCGCGAACCAAAAGCGGCTGCCTAACCGCGAGCGCGGCGAGGTCAGTAACAACTCGAGACTCAACCGTCACATTTTTTGACCAGGGATAGAATTCGTCAGACGCTGTCGAAACAACATAGGAGCCAGGAGAAAGGTTGTCGAAAAAGAACGATCGTGAAAAAAGCGACGAACGATCAACCTCCTCACCATTGATAGAAACCACGAGACCCGAGACAGGTGCCGAAAGGTGGATGCCGCCTGTCGGAATGAGCGACAAGCCGCTCAATCGGTAGCCAGATGCGTAGAGTCCCACAATCGGAAGGATGATAACGAAGAGTACAAAAAAGCTCGTTGCGTACAGGCGGCGCGTTCTAAGTGACAGAGGCTCCATATCGCCTACTGTAAAGCACAAAAGCGGAAACGGGAAGCGTGGTTTGGTTGGGAGCGAATGCTGCGCCTTTGCAATTCGCGATTGTGGAGTAAGCGGAAGCTTGCTCCCAGCGAGCGTTCAACCATGCAAGAAAGATTACATTCTTGCATGTCCCTCTCTGCTCTTGGGAGTTACCCAGAAGCCCAGGTATTTTTTCGTAGCGAGTCGAATTTGCGCCTCAAGCCCTGGAAGCGAACTGAAGAAGACCATCGTGAATGGAACGAGTATCCACTGCGCTACCATTCCTAAGTGCGAACGCGGCGGAACACCGTCCGGTCGAGCAGGAATGAGTCGCGTGCCGTAGATGGCCAAAAACACTAACCCCACCATGGCGGCGGTCAAAAACCAGCTGGACACGATAGGTAGGTTGTACGAAAGAACGCTCGCATTGAATGCGTCTCCCCCGATCAAGAGTGGCAACCACCCGACAGCGAACAAAATGAGAGGCTGAACGGCAAGCGACCACGCGCCTTCAAGGTACACAAACAGCATGTGTGCCTTCTTTTGAAGCGGGATGAGAGGGTTCTTCACAAAGTGGAACAGGAGGTACGGCACATTTTCGGCACTGCCGTACATCCAGCGACGGTGCTGGCGGTACAGGTTCAAAACCGTACCCACGAACGTTGGCGCTGTGTTGGTGTCCATCGACACGGGGTACGAAATGGGAACAACGCGATACGCGCCGTTGTAGTACATGAAGAGGTTAAAGAAGATGCGCGAATCTTCGTTCACCATGTTGCGCTGCCAGTAGCCCGCTTCAACCAGCGCTGGGAGCGGAACCGCGTGAGAAGAAAAGGTCGAGAGACGCTCAGGACGTTCCTGTTGAATCATCTGCCAGAACGTCGACGAGTACGCGAGTACGCGAGACACCATGGGAGATGACCAGATGTTGTTGTTGTAGAGCGGGACAGGCTGAAACGATGCCCGAAGCGGATCTTCAGCAGTTAAGAAGTGCCAGGTGAGGCACGCAAAGTAGTCAGGATATACCTGCGTGTCGGAGTCGAACGCAGAGACCAGCACCTTCTCGTAGAGAATCCCCCGCGGATCAACGATTCGCGAAACCGCCTCACGCGCAGCGTACGCAATGTTCGATCCTTTACCAGGAATCTCGTCGGGCAAGTCTTCGGGGTGCACGGTTACGATGACCTCGAGAAAGCGTGACTGAAACTCGCTACGAATTCGCTCCGCAGCACGTTGCGCCGATTCGCCTGCGCGTTCTTCGGAGGCAAGCACGAGAGCAATTTTCTTGGTATCGTATCGCGAACGCTCAAGAGCGAGGACACTCTCTCGCAACACTTCGTAGGGCTCACGGTAAAACGGGAGGAGTACCACGTGGAAAACATCCTCATGACGAACGCCTTGGAGCCGCTCGTGCCAGTCGATGGTGAGGGCGTGCGTGAGACGTTTAAAATTGTGCCGCAGGTGGAGTGTTAAGAAAATTGTTTTGAAGAGCCAGAATGCTGAAAAGCCAATCGTAAAGTACGCGACCACTGCAGGGGCAACGAAAGAGAGAACGATAAAGAGGACGAGGGTTCCCACCGACAACAGTGCGGGGACCATTTCAAAAAAACGATAGAGCGCGCGATCCGCCCCGGACAAATCCCCCGCCCTGCCAACGTGGAGATATGGTTTTGATGGGGTAACGTCATTCATAGCGCGAGCGGTTGTGTTCTGTCTCAAAAATTAGTGAGCCGCCTCCCAGATTCGAACTGGGGACCTTCACTTTACAAAAGTGTTGCTCTGCCAGCTGAGCTAAGGCGGCTTATGGGTTTGATTCTAGCTGATTCTGGGTGTTTTTTCCATTCTCGTCTGACCCCTCTCGAATACCCTTCAGAAAGGGCGACGGATCGCGAGAAGGTACCTGCGCGCTTCGATTCGAAGCGCGCAGACGGTGGTTCAACCGAGAAAGCGGTCGCTCGATTGAGCGAAGCAGCCCAACAAGAAATACGACACTCTGGTGCGTTAAGGCGCGAGCACGCGATGCAGCCCACGCACGGTACGTCGTGGGAATTTCCCCAAACACAAGGAGGCGATACGCACGCGATGCGACGCGATCAAGCGCTGCACGAGACGGTTCAAAAAAACGAGCGTTGCGCTTTGTTTCAACCAAGCGGAGTACCACGAGCCCAAGGAGCCCAACGATTCCAACCACAAAGAGTATGCCGCCTAAACTCATAGGTACAGTGTACGATGCTCCACACGAGGCGCAACCGACATCACAGCACCTTAGCGTGTCGAAAATCGAGCCATGCGACTAACCTCCACTCGCTCGCCGAATTTCTGCACCGCGCCATTGAGCAAATCTTTAATCGTTTTCTCTGGGTCCTTGATGAACGACTGCTCCAAGAGGACGAGATTTTTTAGGTACGCATCAACCTTCCCGTTTAAAATCTGCTCGCGAAGGTTTTCTGGCTTGTCGAGAACTTCTTTGGTAAACATCTCCGTAATACGAGCGAGCGTTTCCTGGTCAATATCCTCGCGTTTAATGAACTGTGGCTGCGCAGCAGACACGTGCATGGCGATATCGTAGGCAAGGCGCACGAACTCTTCATTTTTTGCAACGAAATCAGTTTCAGAGTTGAGAACGACCATTGAGCCGACATCCTTGGTCGAGTGAATGTAGGCGGCCACCGTCCCTGCGCCCAGTTCGCGGTCAGACTTTTTTGCGGCCAGCGCACTTCCCTTCTTTTGAAGGAGGAGGAGTGCTTTATCAAAATCACCCTGTGCCTCTTCGAGAGCCTGCTTACACTGCATCACTGAAATGCCGGTGAGGTCTCGCAATTTTTTTACATCATCAGTAGTTGCCATACGAGTTGAGATAGTAAGTATACCGCTCTTCCCACGACAGGAAGAGACATTCACGCCTTCACGCTACGCTGAACCGGCAGGTTCTTTTGCAACGTTTCCTTTCTGCCCCTCGCGGTACGCGTCAGTAATCTGTGACAGGAAGAGCTTCACACTTGCGCGCGAGGCGTCATTCCCTACCAGGGGGTACGTCGCCGAAGAGAGGTCGCAGTCCGAGTTCATAATGCCAATGACGGGAATGCCGAGCGTCTTTGCTTCGCTTGCTGCAATGTGTTCTGCGCGGGTATCAACAATAACGAGCGCGTCGGGAAGGCGCTCAACGCCAGCGAGACCGCCGAAGTTAAGTTCGAGCTTGGTGATTTCGCGATCAATAAGGAGGCGCTCCTTCTTGGTGTACTTCTGGGCCAACACGCCGCGCTCACGATCGCCTGAAAGTTCAGCGAGGCGCTGGATGCGTTTCTTAATTTCAGAAAAGTTGGTGAGTGTTCCACCGAGCCACCGTCCTGCAACGTAGGGCTGCGAAAGCCCTTCCGCTACTTCCCTGACCACATCGCGAACCTCGGGTTTCCCACCTACAAAAAGAATCGTCTTTTGCGAAGCGCCGAGGGAGCGCACGTACGTAAGCGCAGCATCAGCAAGCGCCGCGGTTTTTTCCAGGTCAATAATATCGGTTTTGCCTTTTGAGCCGAAAATAAGCGACTTCATCGAAGCGTGGCGTCGGGCCCGTGAGTAGCCAATGTGGGCACCCACCTGAAAAAGGGCCCCTATGAGCCCGCGGTCTCGTGCGCCGGTAGTTCCGTCTTGCATGTGCGAAAAATGTACCACGGACACCGCGGTTAGGCAACCGCGCCCCCTTCCGCAACGTGTGCCGCCCTCTCGGACAAGTCGGCAAGCATGTCGTCTAAATCCCCTGCCATGATTGCCTCAATGTTATGCCAACTTTCCTTGATGCGGTGGTCGGTCACTCGATCCTGGAGAAAATTGTACGTCCTGATTTTTTCAGAGCGATCCCCAGTACCAATTTGGTTGCGGCGCGCTTCAGCGTGCTTCTTTGCCTCTTCCTCTTCGTAGTAGGACTCGACTTTTGCGGCAAGAATGGCGAGTGCCTTTTCGCGGTTTGCCTGTTGAGACCGCTCCGACTGACTCCTCGTTTCAATGCCCGTTGGGAGGTGCACGAGCCTCACGGCAGTTTCAATCTTGTTCACGTTCTGTCCGCCGGCTCCCCCGGAGCGCGAAAACTCCATGTGAATGTCTGAGGGCTTCAGTTCAATGACGGGCTTCTTGCGGATGGGGAGAATAGCCACAGAGGCGGTTGAGGTGTGGATGCGTCCTGATTTTTCGGTCTCGGGAATGCGCTGCACCCGATGCACACCGGTTTCAAAGCGGAGCACCCCGTACACGTCGCGTCCCTTAATTTCGAGTGACAAATCGTCGAGCACTTTCACCTCCCAGCCCCTGCGCTCCGCAAACCGCTGATACATGAGGAAGAGGTCTTTCGCAAAAATCGTCGCCTCGTCGCCTCCAGCACCGGCCCGAATTTCCATCACTGCCGCAATGGGAGCGTCAGCTTCTTTTACTTCCTCGCGAACAATATCTGCCATATTATCGGCAAGAGACGTGCGCTGCAGCTCCAACATCGTGCGCTCATCTTCGGCAAGCGTCTTCATGGACGGGTCACTCTCAACCAGCGCCTCGAGCGCCGCAAGGTCCCTCTCTACACGCTCATACTCACCTGCAAGAAACGCGGTGCGAGGATTTTCTTTGTACTCCTGTAGTTGTTTTTCATCCATAAAGAAAAGGCGCTAGGGTCCAGACTTAGGCTCTAGCGTACCATTTCCCTAGCGCCCAGAGCCTAACGTCTAGCCGCCTGGTTACTTCTTAGCTTTGAGTGCGCGCTGCTTGAACTTATCGACGCGACCAGCGCGGTCGATGGTGGTCTTGATACCGGTGTAAAACGGATGCGACGCAGAGCTAATTTCTACGGTGTAGAGCGGGTACTCCTTCCCCTCGTGCACGGTGGTAGCGTCAGTCTCCACGGTTGAGCCGATCAAAAAGCGCGCACCACTCCCCTGGTCTTCAAAGACGACCGGGCGGTAGTTCTGAGGATGAATATCCTTTTTCATGTAGGGAGAACTATACCCAAAAACATCCCACCGCGCAAGCTAGATACCTTTCAAGAAGTCGATGTCTTCTTGAAAGGTTTCAGCCTTCGAAACTACACTATTCCCGTAGAAGGTGTTTGCGGGAGCGCGATTATCGCACGAGCGTCCCGAGTAGTACCGACACGCAGCGTTACGCTCAGCGGTGTAGGTTTGTGTCCCGGCACCCAAGTCTTGGAGGAGAAGTGCGGTCGCCATGATTGCGTGCTTGGCATCCCACGGGTTTGGCTGCGACACCGAGAGCGTTGTCTTGAGGCGCTTTTCGTAGAGCACCCAGGTAGAGGGGATAAACTGCGAAGGACCCATCGCGCCGCCAAAGCCACGGCCGACGTAGTACGTTGCTGCAGGGGGGCACGACACCGGGGTCGCCCCCCACGTGAGCCCCAACGCCTCGGTAATTTGCTCGAATGGCTCGGTGTCGCGAGGAGCCTTCATCACCTGCTCAAAAACCCGCCCGGTGTTTTTGCCCATGCCGTCGCCCGTCTGAAGCGACGTCACGTAGCAGGATCCTACGTTTTTCCCCAAATCGGACTCCTGCGAGAGGATGGCAAGGATGAGTGACGCGCGAACGCCAGTCTTTGTTTCAGCGTACGCTGCGTGATCGAGCGCAACAGAAAAGGAGATACCTTCAGTGTCGCGCAGTGGAAATAGTGCATTTCTAATTTGTTCCGCGCGACGTTGCCGCTCGGCGAGGACCTCCTCGTACGTTTTCTCTTCAGTTTTAGCAATATTGAGAAGCTCTTTTTTCTCAGATTCGTTTCGAGCAATTTGGCGTTTCGTCGCCTCAACTTCATACCGCGCGTCAAGTTCACGTTCTTGCCGTTCAGCAAGCGTCTGCTTATCAACCTCGAGACTTTCCTTGAGCGCCCGAATCTCCGCAAAGAGGTCCGTGAGTTCGCGCCGCACCACCGCAAGGCTGTCGAGGTCACCAAAGAGCACTGAAAAGTCGTCTGCCGAGAGGACAATTTCAGCGAGCGATCGATCGTCGGCCTCATTTTGAATACGGAGGATATTTGCGAGCGACGTTTGCCCGCGCGCCAACTTCCCTTCAAGCTCCTGGATACTTGCCTCCTTCAGCGCAATGTCGTTCGTCAGCCGCGTAATGGTGACATTCCGCTCGCGAATTTCCGCAGACGCCTTATTGATGAGCGCGTTCAGGGTATTCACGTCGCCCTGGAGCGATGCTTTTTTTGAACGCGTCTCGGCGAGCACCTGTTCCCACTCAGCTATTTCCGCCTGAATCTTGTCGTACTCCGCTTGGAGTCGCGCCCGATCTTCATCGGTCAAAAACTGCGCGCTACTGGAAGTCGGTAGCATGAGGAACGGACCAAAGAATATGGCGGCAATGAGGATGCTCGTAAAAAGACGCATAGACGTGTCGCTTCAGTATACTAAACAAGACGCACCTGGCGTGGAAAACTTTCCGGATACAAAAACACCCCGCATGCGGGGTGTGTCGTTACTCTGAGGGAGCAGGCTCTTCCTCTTTCTTGCCGCGCTCTTCTGAAATACCGATAGATGCCATGTCGGGACCGACCACGGGCTCCTCTTTTTCTTCTTCAGGCATGGCAACAATCGCCACTGTTTCCTCAGGATCAGTCACCAAAACGACGCCTGTCGGAAGTGGGATGTCCTTAGCAAGAATGGTGCTCTCGAGCGTTGCGAGACTCGCAATATCAACCGTGAGGCTGTGGGGAAGATTGGTTGCTTCAGCTTCAACTTCAAGCGCATGGAGTACCTTCACCAGGTTTGCGCCGAGCTCCTTCACCGCAGGCGATACACCAACGAACTCGAGCTCAACAGAAACCTCAACCTTCTGGCCCTTCTTCACTGAGTAAAAGTCTGCATGGCGAGGTTCGTTCGAAATCGGGTCAAAATCCACATCGTGGATAAGGACATTCTTCGACTCACCTTCAATAACGAGACTAATGACCGTAGACTCTCCCGCGTCGTTAAACGCTCGTGTAAATTCTTTCGTTGAAAGCTCAATGGGGAGCGCTTCCTCGCCGGCAGAGTACACTACCGCGGGCAGGCGTCCCTCCTTGCGAAGTGCCTGGACCCCCTTCCCAGTTACCGATCGTTTCTGTGCGGTCAATTCCATAGTGGGTTCGAGTATACCCCTAACTCAGGGAAAGTTCAACGGCTACGCAGACGGAAGGTCAAGGTGTTCGAAAGGATCGACATCACCTCGGACGACCTTTTTCCCAGGATTAAAAATATCTTGCGGATCAAATATCGCTTCAACTGCTTCAAACAAGTCAGTCATAGCGGGTCCGAACATGCGTTCAACGTATGGGGTACGAACATAACCATCGTTATGTTCTCCGCTAATCGAGCCTCGGTAGGAAAGCACCAACCCGTACACGCGCTCCGATAGTTCACGAATCAGCGCCTCACCATCTTTGCGCTGCGGATCAATCAGGGGAATGATGTGGAAGTTGCCATCCCCAACATGTCCCGCAATCGTATAGGTGAGGTCATACTCCGCGAGAATTGAGTTTAGGCGAGGCAAAAATTCAGGCAAATCAGAAGGCGGAACAACGAAATCTTCGATAAAGGGTGCGGTGCGCAACCCGCGAACTTTTTTTCTGAGCAAATTGAAGCTTTCGTGTCGAACCACCCAGTACTTGCGGGCCTCACGCTCGCTTCGTGCAAGAAAGAGTCCCCCCGTCCGACCGGAAGCTTTGAGGGTGCGAATGAGCGCCTCGGCACGCGACAGCGCCTCCCGTTGGTGATCTCCCCGAAATTCAACCAACAAAACTAGCTTCGGGATACCGTTCGTTATGAGCCGCCACACTTCTGGCAAAAAAGAGAGTCCAAGTGAGAGGAGGTTTGACCGCATCTGCAGGGCAAATTCAGGGAAGTACTTCGCCGCAAGTGCAAAAGTGTGGTCATCGTAGGACTCAAAAGAGTCGGGCTGGTGTGAAAGTACTGCCGGCACCAACGACCCGAGTTCTGCAATGTTGTTCACGAACACGACCGCCATAGAGGCATAGGGTTTGGGACGCACCAACCGGAATGTGATCTTGGTAATAATCCCAAACGTTCCTTGGCTCCCGACAAACAGTCGAGCGAGGTTAAGTGAATCGTTACCGTTCCCGATATCCCAGAGCGCGTAGCCTGACGAGTTTTTAACAACGCCCGGACGGGACGTCTGAATCGTTTCTTGGTTCTTCCACACTAACTCGCCAACTTTCGCAGACACTCGTCCCTCAAAGTTCGGAGACATGCGCATTGTCTCAAGGTCCCCAGCGGTGCGCAGTTTGAGGGTATACACCTCGCCGTCAGCGAGAACAACCTGGAGCTCTTCAACGTAGCGGGCTGTTTTTCCATACTTCAAATGCCGCTCGCCACCCGAATCGTTCGCCACCATGCCGCCCACCGTGCAGAGGTCTCGGCTCGCCGTGTAAGAGGGAAGTTCAAACCCTCGCTTCTTTGTCTCCTTATCAAAGTCTCTAAAGTAGACACCGGGGTCGACGATAGCGTAGCCACCCTTTCCATCTTCCCCCACCTCATGAATCTTCGTAAAGTGGGCTGTCATGTCGACCACAATCGAATCGGTGAGTGGACCGCCACTCATGTCGGTTCCAGCGCCGCGCGCAGTAAGCGACAGCGGTCGCCCTCGCTCCTTCTCTTTTGCCACAAACCGAACGAGCGCCTGCACATCTGCTACATCTTTCGGGCGCACCACGACGCTCGGGCGCACAGTAAAGAGGCTCGCATCGCGGCTGTAGGTGTCGAGTGTCGGGGAGGTGTCGTCGACCTCTCCCTGAATAACGGTCCGCAGCTCTTCGGCAAGGCTCATTACTCTCTATTGTATACTAGGTCGAATCGCCCCAAAGGATTTAACAAGCCAAAACTCTACAACGGTATGGATGAAGAGAAAAAAAGTCACGAAGAACTCATCGAGGCGCTCAACAACGACGAGGCACGCGCAAATTACAAGAATTCCTGCGACAACGAGCGCGTTTCTCTGCTGCCAAAACTCTTGGGCGGACTGCTCATTTGGGCAGGAAACACGCTCTACGGGAAAAAACCGTCCTACCTGAAGTTCCGCGCCGTTGAAATTATCGCCCGCGTCCCCTACCATTCGTGGGCTGCGGTCGCTCATACCCTCCTCACGCTCTTCTATTGGGACGAGAAGCGCGCGCTCACCCTCTGCGAAGACAATAACTTTGCGCGGCTCTCTCAAGAGAATGAAACGATGCACGTCATCGTCATATCGAAGCTCACCCGTGAGGAGAATGCCCGAGGAAACGTACTCGTACACAGCATTATTCCGATGCTCTTTGCCTTCTTCTACTATTGGTCGAGCTACCTCCTCTACCTGGTAAACCAGAAGTGGTCGCTCCAGCTGAACTACCTCTTTGAAGACCACGCCTACCATCAGTACGACCAGTTCTTGAAAGAGCAGGGTGATGTGCTCAAAACAAAACTGGTGAGCAGCGATTTCCTCCTCTGGTATGGCCGCGATCCCCTCTCGCAGTACGAGTTTTTCCAGTCAGTACGAAACGACGAGCTCATCCACCGGAACAAATCAATTAAGTACTCACGCGGCGATGCTACACTACAAGGAGCATGACGTACGACTTTGTCGCTCTTGGTGACACGGTAACCGACGCGTTTATTACGCTCGACGACGCGCGCGTTGATCACGATCCCGACCCCGCTGACCGCGGGCTTGAAGAGCTGTGTTTGCGCTTCGGTGACAAAGTGCCCTACGCGAAGCTTGAAGTGGTGCCAGGAGTTGGCAACAGCGCAAACGCAGCAGTTGCGGCCGCACGCCTTGGCCTCAAAACAGCGCTCGTCACTGACATCGGGCGTGACGCTTACGGAAAAGAAATTCTCGCAAACTTTAAAAAGGAGCGTGTGGCGACTTCGTACGTTCGAACCCACAAAGACATTAAAACCAACTACCACTTCGTGCTCTCCTACAACGCAGAGCGAACCATCCTCGTTAAACACGAGCACTACCCCTACCGACTCCCCAAAAACCTCAAGGCGCCGAAAACGCTCTACCTCTCATCGGTTGGAGAAGGAACCGAGGCATACCACGATGAGGTAGCTACCTGGCTCGAGCAACACCCTACCGTACTGTTCGCTTTCCAACCAGGAACGTTTCAGATGAAGTTGGGAGTTGAAAAACTTTCACGTCTCTACCGACGCGCCAACCTATTCTTTGCAAACAAGGAAGAGTACCAACGCATCTTAGGGTTGCCGAACAACCGCGACGTAGCGAGCTTGCTTCGAGCCATGAAAGCGCTCGGGGTAGAGACGCCCATTCTGACGGACGGACGCGAAGGCGCGTATGCACTTTCTGAAAATCAGGTGCTCCACGTCCCCATGTTCCCCGACCCCGCACCCCCCGTTGAACGCACCGGCGCCGGCGATGCTTTTTCTTCAACAACTGCTGCATTTGTAACAATGGGTATGCCGCTCAAGGAGGCTATGAAGCGCGGCGTCATAAACAGCGCATACGTCGTGCAAAAGGTTGGCGCTCAAGCAGGACTCCTTACCAAAAAAGAGCTTGAAATAAAGCTCGTTTAAGAAAGCAGTTGACAGAGAGTAGAGAAGGGAGTTTGATCACCCTATGAACACCGAGGGTGGTCCCCTGACGCCTCGTCTCTATAACCCCGCTGAAGATGGGGTCGACTGGCATGGGCCGGTTGCTGCAAATGATAATTTTCCGTTCTGGTTTCGCGTACTTCCCTACCTTATTCCTCTGGGGATACTCGTTGGCCTGAGCGTCGGCCTATCTCAAAATCTCATCACGCACGGCAGCGTGTTCCCCCGTTCCTAAAACCTACTCGCGAATCCTCCACCCCTTTCTAAAGAGGTGAATCACCAACCCCCCTAGCCCAAGGACCAGTCCGGTAATCATCGCGGAACCAATAAGCAAGTTCGATTCGGATACGCCGATAGTTACGTACCGCATCATGTCAATGAGGTAGAAAAAGGGGTTCGCGAGCGTCACCACACGCAGTCCCTCGGGCAGTAGTGCGATTGAGTAAAACATGCCGCCGAGCATGGTGAGAGGTGAGATGAGAAACGTGTTTAAAATACCCAGCTGTTCAAACCCGTCTGCCCAGAGCCCGACCAGCATACCGGCAAGGGCAAAAATGGCAGCAATCCCCACCGTGGTGAGAATGAAGAGGAGTGGGTGTGCAATGGTTACTGCCCCAAACAAAACACCAATGCCCAACACCAGGCTCCCAATGAGGAGTGCGCGCACGACGGCGCTCCCCGCAAATCCCACGACCATTTCAACGTAGGAAAAGGGGGCAACCAACATTTCGTGAATGCTCTTCACCCATCTGCCAAAGTACACCGCGCTCGCCGTGTGCTCGAACGCGCTCTGAAGAATCGTCATCGTCAAAATACCAGGGAACACGAACGCCATGTACGACACACCGTTAATGAGTTCGATCTTCCGGCCGAGCACAAACCCGAAGATAAAAATGAAGAGCGAGGCCGAGATGAGGGGCGCCGCAACCGTTTGAATGCGGATACGCCACACGCGCTCTACTTCGCGGCGGACAAACGTACCGAGGCCAATCCAGTTAATAGAATTCATACGCTAGTGCCCTGCTCCTTTAGTAATTTTTAAGTACGTCTCCTCAAGGCGGTCGCCATTTTTTACGAACTCAGCCTTGTCGCCCTCCGCCACAATGGTGCCATTGTTAATGATGGCAATGCGCGAGCAGAGTCGCTCTACCTCCTCCAAATAGTGACTCGTGAGAATGATTGTTTTACCCGCTTTATTGAGCGCCTCGAGGTGGCGCCAGAGCTCGTGTCGAAGCTCTACGTCTACCCCCGCAGTCGGCTCATCCAAGATGAGGAGGTCAGGGTTATGTACCATGGCGCGAGCCAACATCACTCGACGCTTGAGTCCTCCAGAGAGGTGCTGAAACTGCTTGTCCTTGTGGGGTTCAAGCTCAAACTGCTGAAGGAGTTCAGGTATGCGTCGGTCTCGCTCGCCTTTCGAGAGGCCGTAGTAGCCGGCCATGTAGTCGAGAATCTTCCACGTTTTTGAAAAAATATCGACGTTGAACTCTTGCGGAGAGAGCCCTACTCTTTTCCGCGCCTCGCGGTAGTCAGTAACAACGTCGATACCGAACACCCGGAGTGTGCCTGCGCTCGGCATGGCAATACCCGTGAGGCAGTGAATCGTCGTCGACTTCCCCGCTCCGTTTGGTCCAAGCAGGCCAAAAAACTCGCCTGGTTTTATCGTGAGCGACACATCGGACACCGCTACCGTCCCCGTGCGGTACTGTTTTTTAAAATCAACTATTTCAACCGCGTGTACGGTGTCATTCATGAGAGGCGCATGCTACCACACTGTCCTACCGCACCGTCTGGTACACACCCTGAGTCCCGCCCTTTGAGAGAACTACCTGCCAGAGGTTAATGTTTCGAGAGCGGAACGACCCCGCCGACTGCAGGAGGTAGTACTTCCACATACGGTAGAAGCGGTCACCGTACTTTTCTCGGAGCTCAGGCCACGCTGCATCGAAGTTCTTAAACCACGCCTTGAGTGTCAGGTCGTAGTACGGGCCGAAGTTGTGCCAATCTTCCATCACAAACAGGTTTTCAACTGACCTCCCGATTTGGGCAACCGACGGCAGCATGCCGTTTTTGAAAATGTACTTCTCATACCACTGGTCGTTCGCCACGTGGCTTACGTTTGCCCCGATGGTGTGAAGCAGAAAGAAGCCGCCTTCCTTAAGAAGACTGTGCGCTTTCTCCATGAATTCACGGAAGTTTTTGGAGCCGACCGCCTCAAACATTCCAATGGACACGATGTGGTCAAACTCGCCCTGCGTGTTTCGGTAGTCTTCAAAGCGAATGTCGACGGGGAGGTGCTGCGTCCGCCGCTCGGCTATTGCACACTGCTCCTTTGAGACGCTCGACCCTACCACTTCTGCGCCATAGTTCTCAGAGGCGTACTTTGCAAACCCGCCAAACCCGCACCCAATGTCGAGTACGCGATCACCTTTCTTGAGCCCAATCTTGCGGCAAATCAAATCGAACTTCGCCTTCTGTGCTTCAGCGAGCGTTTTCGCGTCTTTCCAGTACGCGCACGTGTAGGCCATGGTCTCCTGGTCGAGCATACGCTCGTAGAGGTCGTTTCCGAGATCGTAGTGCTCTTCAGCTACCTGTTTTGCCCGAGCACGCGACTGCATGTTGAAGAGCTTCGAGCGCAGCACGTGGAGCGCAAAGGAGGGCGTCTTTACGTACTGGTCGAGGCGCGCGCGGGTCGCGCGCGCAAACATTTCATCGAGCTCATTACAGTCCCACCACCCATCCATGTACGCCTCTCCGAGCGCAAGCGTTCCGCCCGCAAGCACACGGTCGTACACTCGCTCATCGTGAACCTGGGGGTCGTACGAGTTTGGGCCGTTTAGGGTAAGCCCCGCGCGAGCCAGTAATTCGGCAACTTTTTCTTGAGAGGTCATGGTGAATCTTCGTTGAGTTCGGCATTCAGTTCGTTAAGTTTTTGAATACCTTCTGCCCCATATTCTGCCGTATCGGAGAGAGAATTGCCAACCGTCACCACACGCACCACGAGGAGCGCCACAAAGGCGATCAAGAGGAAGAGCGCGAACACCGACACCGAGGGGTTGTTTCCTTTAACCGCCATGCTTCCGCGCTATCACCCGTTCCACTGCCGCACTAATTCCTGCCCTATCGAGCCCGTAGTGAGCGATAAGCTCCGTTGGTTCCCCCGATTGACCAAACACATCGCGAACCGCAACGAACTCGTGTGGTACGGGGTACGCTTCCGATAGAAACTCCGAAACCGCGCTTCCTAAGCCTCCTGCCTTTTGGTGTTCCTCAACGGTAACCACAGCACCCGCCTCTTTCACTGCCGCAAGGATCGTTTCAGTATCAAGTGGCTTAATGGTGTGACAGTTAAGTACGGAAACAGAAATGCCACGCGCCTCAAGCTCACGCGCAGCGAGCAGTGCTTCGTGGAGGAGCGGCCCCGCGCCAAGAATCGCAACAGCCGGATTCTCACCGTGCCACATCGTATACGCCTTCCCTATTTCAAACGGCGTCGCGGCAGTGGTCATGAGGGGAGTTTTTTCACGCGCAAACCGAAGATACGTTGGCTTTCCATTAAACGCGGAAGCGTAGGTAGCCTTTCGCGCCTCTTCGGCATCTGCCGGGTAGAGAACCACCATGTTCGGGAGCATGCGCATGAGCCCGATATCTTCGAGCATCTGGTGGGTGGCGCCGTCGGGACCCACCGACACCCCTGCGTGCATGCCGCACACTTTGACCGGCATTTCATTCAGAGCGACGGTCGTTCGAATTTGCTCGTAGTTTCTGCCTGGGTTAAACGCCGCGTAGGAGGCGACGAACGGAATTTTCCCGACTGCTGCCATGCCGCTTGCCACCGTCACGAGGTTCTGTTCGGCAACGCCGATTTCCACGTACCGTTCAGGAAATTCTTTTCGAAACCACTCCGCACGCGTGGACTCGGCAAGGTCAGCGCACACAACGACCACCTGCGAATCTTTTTTTCCTGCCTCGACAGTTCCCTTCCCAAACCCATCACGGGTTGGCGCTTTCGATGCATCAGCGTCAAACAATTTTTGCTCTAGAAAAATATCTCTGTTCAGCATACTCATTCTTTGTCACCACACGTCACCTTCCCGCACATGGTTCGAATCTCTTGGATAAATTTCTCGGCTTCCTCGGACGTAGGCGGCTTCCCGTGCCAGGTGTAATCAAACTCAATGTCGGGAACGCCCTTACCGGGAATAGTGTGAGCAATGATGAGCGTTGGTTTTTCGTAAATGGCGCGCGCCGCGTCACATGCGTCAACAATCATTTCCATGTTGTGCCCATCAATGTCGATAACGTGCCAGCCGAACGCGCGATACTTGTCGGCAATCGGCTCGAGCGGCATGACGTCCTCCGTCATGCCGTTAATTTGGATGTTGTTGCGGTCAATGATGCCGACCAAGTTCCCGAGCTTGTTGTTGCCCGCAAACATCGCCGCCTCCCAGATGTTCCCCGCCTGCTGTTCAGCGTCACTCATGGCACAGTAGACGCGGAACTTTTTCTTATCCATTTTTGCGGCGTACGCCATGCCGGCAGCTTGCGAGAGCCCGCTTCCCAAGGGACCCGATGTTGTCTCCATGCCGGGCAATTTCACCCGCTCAGGGTGGCCCTGGAGGCGTGTTCCAAAGGTCCGGAGCGTTACACACTCCTCAACGGGAAAGTAGCCGGCGTGAGCCATTGCCGCGTAGCGAACCGGCACGATGTGGCCATTTGAAAGCACCAAGCGGTCGCGCTCTGCCCAGTCGGGGTTCTCTGGCTGATGGTTAAGAATATGAAAGTAGAGTGCGGTGAATATGTCCGCCATGCCTAAGGGCCCCGCCGTGTGGCCGCTCTTGGCAGCAAGGAGCATTCGAATAATGGTTTCGCGTACCGAGCGCGCCTTGGCTTCAAGGAACGCTACTTTTTCTTCGGTAAGCGGATGCGACATGGTTAGTGAGGAAGAGCAGAGAGTGCGGCACCAACATCGTCTGCACGAAAGAGGTACGAGCCGGGCGCAAGCCGCGTTGCGCCAGCTTCCACCAAACCCGGCGCGGTCTCTGCGGTCACCGCACCGTCTACTGCGATTGTAACATCGGGAAAACGCTCACGAAGCGCACGCACCGTCTCAACCGCGCGTGAGTCAAACGGTTGACCCTGGACCCCAATAGGGTCGATGCCCATAACCTGGATCACCGAAAGGTACGGGGCATACCGGTCGAGCCGCTCCACGGGCGTTCCGAGCTTCAGCACCGCGCCAAGCTCAATTCCCGCCTGCTCGGAAATCCGCCTGAGCTCTTCAAAGTCATGCCTCGCTTCAATGTGGAAAAGCGCGCGGACGATACCGACCTTCACCCAGTCGCTGAGCAACTTCTCTGGGTGGTGCGCCATAAAGTGGACCTCGTACGAGAGCTCGTCGTGGTACGGGAGGCGCTCCTGTTTTTTGACGAGCCGCTCGAATCGCGTCTGGTCGCCGGGGTTCATTGGCCATGACCGGTTCGTCACGAACATGCCATCGGCGACATCAATTTGAAAAGCTGAGACAAGTCCACGAACAAGTCCCGTCTTCGTTGCAAGCTCTTCGAAGGACAGCGCAGGGAGGGATGGAATAATTTCTATCATAGTCATTAGTGTACAGTCATGAGTCCTTAGAATGGATCAACGTGTAGAGCATCTTTGAAACCTCATTAATGATACCGTCAATTTCTTTCCGATGCGCCTCTTCTCCAAAATTTAAATTTTTTGCAATTTCAAGCTGAGTTTCAAGCTCGGCGGTTGAACCAAAAGCAATCACAAGGAAATTCGTAAAATCTTTTTGAGTTCTTCTTTTGCTTCCTTCTGCAATATTTGACGGGATGGAAACAGCGCTCCGACGCATTTGATTAGAAAGTCCGTATGTTTCTTTTTGCGGAAATGTTTCAGTAAATTGATAAACTTTTGTTACGAGTATGATACTTTTTTGCCAAACAATAAGATCTCGAAATCCCCTGTTCATACCCTAAGGACTAATGACTTTCGTCTATTTTTCTAATCCTCCGTGCATGGCGTTCTTCGTTGGTAAAGGGTGTGTCAAGCCACTGGGAAACTGCACTCAACGCCTCATCGTTAGACAAAAATCCAGCGCCAAGGGAGAGCACATTGGCGTTATTGTGTTCTCGAGAAAGCAAAATAATATCCTGTGTACCGCCGTAATATACGGCTGCACGAACTCCTTTGTATCTATTTGCTATCATTGCCTCACCCTGCCCTGAATACCCTAAAAGAATTGCCTTAGTTTCCGGGTCCTTCTGAACGCCGAGTGCTGCTTTTTTTATAAAATCAGGATAATCGTCAGCTTTCTCATACGCGTACGCACCACAATCCTCAATCGAATGGCCGGCACGCTGTAAGTGCTCTTTTAGAAATTCTTTTAATGCAAACCCTGCGTGGTCGGTGGCAAGAAAAATTTTTGTTTGAGTCATGTGTTTTCCTAAGGACGAATGACTAGTGACTAAGGACTAGTCTACACATACTTCCCTAGTTCAAGCACGTGCATGAGGAGCGTATTCGAGTACCCCATCTCGTTGTCGTACCACGCAAACACCTTAACCAGGTTTCCTCCCACTACCTTCGTGTAAGAAAGGTCTGCGATAGAGGCGTGCGGGTTCCCGATGATATCGGACGAGACGATCGGCTCGTCAGTTGCTGTAAAGATCCCCTTCCACCGCGGAAGTGTCACCGCGCGTTCAAGAATCCCGTTCACCTCCTCAACAGTTGTGGGACGTTTGGCAATAAACGTAATGTCGACCAGCGAACCAACGGGCACCGGTACCCGAATGGAAACCCCGTCAAATTTATCTGTGAGCTGCGGGATCGCCTTCGTGGTTGCAATCGCTGCCCCCGTGGTTGATGGGACAATGTTTTGCGCGGCAGCGCGCCCACGACGAGGGTCTTTGATACCTCCTGGCGAGTCAACGAGGCTTTGCGAGGCAGTGTACCCATGCACGGTGTTTAAAATGGCTTTTTCAATGCCGAGCGCTTCGTCCAAAATCGCAATCAGCGGCGTCCCCGCGTTCGTGGTACACGATGCATTTGAACTGATGTCACATGTCTTCAACTGCGACTCATTGACTCCCATCAACACCGTCGCTCCCGCGACTCCTGCTGCCTCTGGCTCATCTTTGGCGGGAGCAGTAATGACTACCCGCTTTGCGCCACCAGCCAGGTGCGCTTTCGCCTTCTCGTAGGTTTCAAACACCCCTGTCGCTTCAACCACGACATCGACGTTGAGGTCGCTCCACGGAAGGCGTACAGGATCTCTCTCAGAGAGGAGCGCGATGCGTTTCTTCCCCACCACGAGCGTTGATCCGTCCACCTCAACAGTGTCAGGGAATGCGCCGTACACGGTGTCTCGCCGCAAGAGGTACGCGAGGTTTTCCGGCTCGCCAAGGTCGTTGATAGCAACAATATTAATCTCTTTCCTCCCGTGAGCCAGCCGGTAAAATGCGCGCCCAATTCTCCCGAAGCCATTGATGGCAACTCGTACCTTTTTCATACGTGCATTCTACTACATCACGAAAAGCGTTCTCGTAGGGTGAGGAAAAAGGAAAGTGTGATGTGCGCAATGGCCCACGCGTAGTAGCTCGATACTGCAAAAAAGAGGCTGAACAGCGGCGAAGCCCACAGCGCAAATGCGCCGTACGCAAGAGTGCAGAATCCAATAATTATGACGGTGTCGTTCCAGTAGCGCTTACGCACTGCAGGCAGCGGAAAAACCCGAACGCCGTAGCCAATCATCCAGTTGAAGAAGTGGAGAATGATGATGAACGTGGTTATGGCGCCGTAGGCGACGGGGATAATGCCGAGCGTCATGAGGGTAACGAGGAGCGAGAGGAACCAGAGGTAGTACTCGCTCCTCGAGGGCAAGGGCGCGCGGCGCACGATGCGCACCAATGCACCCAGCACCACAAACCCCGCGACAAGAAGCACCAGGTGCGGCGCACCGTACACCATGTCGATGGTCAGTGCCATGAAGAGCGCGACGAACCCAGCAATGGTGGTGAACCGACTCAGCGAGTACTGCTCATCGTGAAGTGCAACCTCATCGTAGGCAAAGTGTGTCGAAAAGAATAAACTCACCGCAAAAAAAAGTGGGAGCGCTTCTGCGCTCAAAAAAAAGTAGAGTGCGGCGCTCGCTACGAGCGCCGCTGCCAGAAGGAGGTATCCGCGATTCATCTTCCCCGCTCGCCACTGGTAGAGGTACGCGAGCACGAAGTGGGCCTGTCCACCGATAATCATCGCTGCAAGCACTACAGGCGATGGAACCACCATGAGCCCGAGCGCAACTCCACAGGGAATGAGTACGTTTCTCAGAAAGAAAAACGAACGGAGTCCCTCTCCGGAAAACGAGTAGCGAAGTGGCGCGGTGGTAGCCATGGTTAGGAGAGCCTCAGTGGTAGTATACGAGATACCTGCCGCCCGTATGAACAGGCTCTTCATTAGTATCATTATTGTTGCCGTTCTCGGTGCCGCGCTCACGGTTTTTATTCGCAGTACACCCCCACCACCTCCCTTGTGCAATGGCTGCAACGTTCTCCTCATATCGCTCGACACGTTCGGCGCCAAGCACGCAAGCCTCTACAACCCGGGAATCCGGACAACGCCGTTTTTAGAAACACTTGCCGAAAAGAGTGTGGTCTTCGACCGCGCGTACGCACAGTCTTCGTGGACGCTCCCGTCGCACGCCGCACTCCTCACTGGGCAGTACCCGTGGGACATCGATGTTTGGGACGTGCTCGACCCGCTGCCAACAACAAGCACTACCATCGCCTCATACCTTGAATCAGCAGGGTACCAGACCGGCGCGTTCTCGTTCGGCGCATTCGTGCAGCCATTCATGAACTTCGACCTGGGCTTCAGCGAATTCGTGGGTTCACCGAGCCAGGCGACGTGGAATGACATTCCTGACATTTTTAACGACGCGCTTGGGTGGCTCGACCGGCGCGACGACACGCGACCATTCTTTCTCTTCCTTCGTCCGTTTGAGCTCCACGACCCGTACGGAGCCGGCGACGGAGAGGTACACCTGGGAGAAATTGTCGATCTCAACACCGCTGACGAGCCACCACCCCAAGAAGAAGCACGCCGGCTCCGCGACCTCTACCGAAGCGACATTGCCCGCGTCGATAGCGCCCTGCAAACACTCTTTGATGAACTCGAAAATCGCGGAGTTTTAGAAAACACCGTGATCATCATCACCTCTGACCACGGCGAAGAGTTTGGAGAACACGGCACGGTTGGATTCCACTCGGTAACGCTCTACGCCGAAAACACCCACGTACCCCTCCTCATCACCCTTCCCAACGGAGAGTCGACGCGTGTTCCGTATACCGTAGAAGTGCGCAGTATCCCTGCAACCATTGCGGAACTCATCGGCAAACCAATTCCTGCAACATTTGCGGGAGCCTCGTTGGTGCCATTGATACGCGGCACAGAAGCGGCAAATAGAACGGTGCGCTCGCTCACTATCCACCAAAGAGATAAATTGCTCAGCACCATCGAAGCGGCGTATGAGTCGGTAAAAAACAATCCTGTGTCGGAGCGCCTACCTGAACGCCGCGAAGCGTACGAGGGTCCGTACCTCGCCTCCGTTCGCGAAGGAAACTGGCATGCCCTCAGAACGTTCGCCGGTGCGAGGGAACTGTATCGCCTCGACACTGATCCGGAAGAACAGGCCAATCTTGAGCCATCCCTGCTATCCTTCACTCGCTCGCTTTCCGGAGACGACCGACGAACGCTCCAAAAAGTACTCACTGAACTCGATGCATTTACCCCGTAACATCCTCATAACCCTCACAGGCGCTCTCCTTGGAGCGCTTGCGCTCATGGTGCCCTCATTATGGGCACTGGTGTTCCCTGCCCTTGCTCTCTTTTTGTATGCGCTCTGGTTTGAAACAAAAACAGTAGGCGGCGCGTTGTGGCAAGGACTCGCCTTCGGGTTCGTTACTGCCGGTGCTGGAATTTTCTGGTTCTGGGACACGCTCCCCATTTCCTGGCTCGCTGACGACGTAGTGACCCAGGTCGTTGCTGTTGGAATTATTTGGGCGCTCATTTCTTTTATGCTCGGGCTTGGCACCACGCTCAGCGCTCCACTGCTGTGGTTGGTACGGAACTGGGTGGAGCGTCCACTCGGCGCCGTTTCCATACTTCCGGCAGTTGGCATACTCTGGGCCGTCCAGGAGCACTTCCGCATGCTCTTCTACGGCTTCGTCACCTTGGGCGGCGAGTCCCTCCCCGGCGCACATTTTTCTGTTTCGGCACTCGCCTACGGACTCGTTGAACACCCGTATCTCCTCCAGGCTGCCTACCCCAGCGGCATCTATTCACTGAGCGTGGCACTGGGCGTCCTCAGTGCGGGTGGGGTGTTACTGTACCGCGCAGCACGAAACCATTCTGTGCAGCGAATGATTGCTCCCGTAGCGCTCCTTCTCTTAGTTCTTGTAGTTCCTGCTATCACGCCCTCGTCGTCTAACACAGTGGGGGCACCACTGCGCGTTGCCCTGCTTACGCTCGACGACAATCCGGAAAGTCAGCAGGAGAAGGTGATGGATACGCTCTTAGACGACATCGTAGCTGCTCGCCCTGATGTCGTCGTCCTTCCTGAAAGCACGACGCCGCCGTGGTTGTCGAAAGACCCTGAAACGCGGCACGCTCTCAAAGAAAGAATGCATGGGCGCGATGTGCTCTTTGTGTACTCTGAGTACCGCGTCTTGGTATCAGAAGAGAGTAGCGCCGAACTTATCTATGAACACCTTGAAACAGGAGAGCAGGTGACGTATCAAAAACGTTTGCTCATGCCGCTCGGCGAGTACATCCCCTCGTTTACGAAAACTGCCTTTGCACTCCTTTCAAACGAAACGCTCCGCAGACGAGTGGATAGCCTAAGTGGTCTCTTGGAACGCGGCGATTCACCCGCGCCAGCCGTCGCCCACAGTGGCTACACGTTCGGCGCGCTTCTCTGTTCAGAAAATCTTTCCCCCAAGCTCTACAGCGACCTCGCGCGCAGAGAGGGCGCGACGGTGCTCGTAAATCTCGCCAACATTACGTGGTTTCATAACAGCCCACGCGTCATGCACCTCCTTGAAACACTCGGCAAAGTTCATGCTGTCTCGCACCGCACACCCTTCCTCCTCGCGGCAAAAGGCGGTTACTCCTTTGTCGTGAACCCCGAAGGGCGCACCGTTGCCCAAAGTGCTCCGAACCAAAACTCAGTGCTCGTGTACGAGCTTAATTCGTCGGAGTAGAAGACGCGCTTGTCGTGCTCACCAAATCATCAGCCGGCGGCACGAGCGATGCATCAACGCCGGTACCCACAATAACGGTTCGATCCTTCCGCGTTACGTTGCCGTCAGGGTCAATAGCCTCGTAGGTAATGGTGTGCGTAGCATCGTATGACGTATCAATAATGACTCCTCGCAGTGCAGGCTTGCCATTAACGTAGGTGTACGTTGAAACGTTATCGCTCCCATTGTCGAGAGCCAAAAAGCCTAAGTCAGCGTACGCAGTTCCTTTTTGAATAGTCGCAGGATTGTTTCCGAAAATGGTAATTGAAGGACCCTGTCCATCGTTTGTTGTCGAGACTCCCGCAACAACACCATCGGGTGACGTTGTTTCAGGCGACGACTGCACCGGCGGCTCGTACGGAACAACTGCAACCACCTCTTCTCGTGGCGGTACCAACGCGCCAAGGAGCCCGCTAAATTCGGTGGCAACCACCTTCTGGCTCGCACCGAGCGAACGCTCTATTTTTTGCGTTTCAATCAGGCGCGCTCGCTCTGCTTCGCGCGCCTGGGTAAGCTCGCTCGACACGTACGCCGCGAGATCTCTACTTTCAAGCGCCTCTTTTGCTACCTCAAGCGTCTTGGTTTTCACCACTCCTCTCCACGCGTACTCCTCGAGGTCAATGGTTGAGAGCGTGTACTCCACGTAGTACCGCTCCTGGTCTTCAGTCACTGCCGTTACCTCAATGTCGTACGGGTAGTTCCCCACATCGGCGTTCAAGATGTACGAGTTGTCGACCGAGCGAACAACCTCTGTTGTATCAAAAACCGCATCGCGCACGTCGGGGCTGGCTGCAAGTGCCCCCGCCCCGCCCAAGAAAAGTATTCCAAACGCCAGCGGGACAAGGTTGTTGTAGAGAAAGAAGTTAGCAAGTTTCTTCATAGATCCATTATAAACTAATCAAACCATATGACGTCATGTTTTTTTACCTCTGCTGCACAGGTTGCGGTGTAGGTGATACGCACCTCACCACGCGCACCAGCGCCTCCTGGAAAGTTAATTGGAGATTCGACTCCGCCGCCACCACCGCCACCACCTAGTATAGAACCAGGATTCCCTGTGTCGAAAATACCTCCATCACCACCCGCGCCCCCACCAGTGGAACCTCCAGTACCTCCTGTGCTGCCTGACGCGGCACCGCCATTGGCGGCATCGCCCGAGCCACCGCCGCCGCCTCCACCGCTCGCGCCACTCCCCGCTGCACCATTCCCTCCTGAAAATTTTGTCCCTCCAATTCCACTTGCGGCAGCACCTCCAACGCTTGTCCCCCCAGTTCCTCCGCCTTTCGCAAGAATAGTCCCGCTGGTGTTAAACCAACTGTCACCACCATTGCCCCCGTTAGTTCCTCCCGTACCCACGGTAACGGTATAGTCAGTGCCTGCAACAACCACAATAGTGGTGCTTTTTGAATACGCGCCGCCGCCGCCGCCAGCACCGGCGTTTTGAGAAACAGCGTTTAATCCCCCCTCACCTCCACCCCATACCTCCACGGTAATTGGCGAGCAGACACCAGAAGGCGCGGTCCACGTTCCTGATGCAGTAAATGTGTCAGTTGCGGCGAAGACGTAGCGCCACCCCCACGCCCCGGCGCTAAGCGCAAAAACCACCACAATTAATATTTTTAGAAATTTAGGAATGTGTTTCATAGTATATTATTCTCGCGTCCAGTACCCATAGACGGTTATGGAAACATAGTCCACCGCGCCGCTCGTTGCACCAAAATCAATGTACATTTCCTCGGCAGCTGTTGCGGTTGCGTTTGTAATAGAGCCGTCGTCCGAGGTCACCGTTGTTGCACACGTAATATCTTCAGTAGAAAGCGCGCCCGCATCTTCAATCGCAATTACTTTTGACGTCCCCGTGTCCACCTTGCAGCGTATGTCGGTCATCGTATAGCCGTCGAGCTCAACAGGGATTGGCAAAAGACCCGCCGAAATAAATGCGGGCGAAGTTGAGGCGACCGTAACTGACCAGATTTTCTGTTTCGTCTGAATAACTCTGGCAGTGCCGCCCTCATCGGCAACCAACAACTGATCGTCGCCCGAGGTGTCGAGCGCAAGCGCGCCTGCGGAACTTACGGTTGGTGCCGTTCCATTCGGCAATATCAAAATGCCTTCAACGAGCAAGTTCCCTGTCCCCGCTGGACCCGCGGGACACGATCCTCCCGTACACACGTAGAGGTTCTCATCCAAGAGCGACGCATCGCCCCCTTGTGCATCAATCACCAAGTCCCCTACGGAAGTCACCTGAAACGCCGCGTAGCGCGTCGCGTCGTAGGAGAGTTTGAGTTGGTTGCCGGAAACGGTTTCAAACACTTCAAGCCGCGTGTCGGGGTCGGTAACGCCGATGCCGACGTTGCCAACTCCGTCAATCTTAAGAAACGATGTATAAGCTCCGGCGACTAAATCCCCTCCAACTTCAAATGGGGTCGAGGCTGGTGCACGCCAATTATTCTTAACCAGCAACCCGTTCTCTCCGCTTGCGTTGGTGGCATTGTAGATTACGGTTGCAAAAGTACCCGTGGGCTGTCCCGTTGAATCAACGTTCGTGCCTCGTTTTACGTTGAGAAGCGCCCCCGGTCCCGCCGTCCCCACCCCCACATTTCCCGCACTGTTGATGATAAACGACGTTGCCGTACTTGACCCCACCACAAACTGGTTGGTGTCGCCTGCCACTGGGTTCACTGCGAGCTTTGCCCATGGTG